>VNIW01000183.1_pt1 | contig 33735 bp, 46 predicted proteins | sample 7248591 | NCBI WGS metagenome assembly VNIW01 (sample SAMN12251776, study PRJNA551026) | human skin metagenome | isolation source: skin samples from patients infected with Netherton Syndrome | host: Homo sapiens | place: France:Paris | reverse complement strand
AACGGGGGTGGGGGGGGAGATTATGTATTGCGGTTGGCCGGAAAGTACGGCAAACTGCAATTCAGCACCGCAGCAGACAGCGGCGCCACAACCAAAAACGACTTACAGGGAGGTAACTACATGGCACGCATTCAGGATGCGCCGCGCTACACCTTCCGGCCCGGAGCCCTCGACCACATCATGCGGTCACGCAACCTCCACTCGGACGACCAGCTGGCGGCGTTCATCGGCTGCCGAGTCGACGACCTAGCGAAGCTCCGCGCCGGCTACCCCGTCACTGCCCGACTCGCGCTCAAAGTATCCGCACTGCAGGGCGACCGCCACTACATCGCCGGGTATTTCGACCCCGTCGAAGACGCCGCCTAAGGAGAGTGGGTACCGCGATGAAAACGCAGCTTGAAGAGATTTATGCCCTGGCCTGCGAGATTGACTGCGAGTTCAACGCCCTCGCCGACAGCGACAACCTGACCTCCGAGGAACAGACCCGGGTGGAGGCGCTGGCTCTTGAAATTCGGAAGAACGCCGCCCGTATCAACACGCTGCTGGGCGCATAAGAAAAGCCCCGCCAAAAGGCGGGGCAATCCAAACACAAAGGAGACTATACCATGTCCGAACTTATCCCGTTGACCAACACTGACGATGGTGTTCAGGCCGTCATGGGCCGCGACCTCCACGCATTCCTCGAAGTGCAATCCAACTACCGGGAATGGTTTCCGAGAATGGTCGCCTACGGATTCGAGCAGGGGAAAGACTACGCGTCGAAAAATCGACGGGTACAAGACTCCCTGGGCCGTGAACGAGAAGCCACAGACCACATCGTCACGCTGGACATGGCGAAAGAGATTTCCATGATTCAGCGCACCGACAAGGGCAAGCAGGCCCGCCGGTACTTCATTGAGTGTGAGCGCCGGGTGCAGCAACCGCAGTTCGAGCTGCCGCAGGATTACGTGTCCGCTTTGCGTGAACTCGCGTCGACGGTGGAAGAGCGTGACCTCGCAGAAAAGCGCGCCCGCGAGTTGGAAGCGCCCGCGAAGTCCTGGGCGACGATGGCCGCCGCAGGCGGCGACTACTCGGTGTCGGCAGCGGCGAAGACACTCTCTCGAGACCCGAACATCTCCATCGGGCGTGACCAGTTGTTCACGTTCATGTCGGAGAAGAAGTGGATTTTCCGCGCTAAGGGGCGTCGTAAGCACTGGGAGGCGTACCAGGACAAGGGCATGAACGCTGGCCGGCTCACGCACAAGCTGTCGCGCCCGTTCCTGAACGAGAAGACCGGCGAGTGGGAGCAACCCGACCCGACTGTCCGTGTGACCCCTAAGGGGCTGCACGAGCTGCACAAGCTGCTCGGTGGCAGCACGCAGATTGAGCTTGTCTCGTAGCCCGATGGTGTAGGTGCGGTTCGACTCCGTGCCCGGGCACTGGGCCCTGCGTGGCCTGAACGTTATCTGACATCTGAATAGTGGAGCGACCTAGCTGGCGCGCACCTCTGCATGTATGTGCGTGCCTTAAAAGCCACCTATCAACGGTGGCTCCAATGGGTATGGGTAAGTCCCCCTCACAACCATCATTCACGTGCAAATTTTCGTTCGTTCGCACGAGGGTGGGGTGCAACTCCCCACATACCCACCAGGGGCGCGCGTGTATCTGCTTCCTCCGCGCGTCCCGTCACCACATAAAGAAAGCCCCTCCCAGTGGGCGCTGGGAGGGGCCGGTAAATAACCGTCCCCAGAAAGGAAAGGGTGACATGAACGCTACCACACCCCGCACCCCGTGGCTGACTACACGCGAAGCAGCCACCTACCTCGGACTACACCCCGAAACCGTCCGGCAAATGTGCCGGACAAAAGAGCTTCCCGCCACCCGCGTCGGTGCCCGCTACCGCCTACGCGACACCGACCTCGACATCTACCTGGAGAGCCAGCGATGAAAATCCTCAAGACCCTTAAGACCTATTTCCACGTCGGCCGGCACCGCGACCCGGACAGCTTCGTCTTCACCTGGAGGTAACCCCACATGACCGAAAAGGCACGCCACACCATCACGGTGCAGCAAAAGATCGCCGGTCTAGAGCGGTTCGCCATCTTCGCCTGCGCCGTCGGCTTCCTCACCGGGTACGGCACCTGCATGGCTATGGGCATGGCGCCCATCGTTGACCTGGAGGGGTACCTATGCCACTAACCGCCCAAGTCCGCGCCGCGCTGGACAACCTCATCGACATCCTCGACGAGCAAGGCACCGACACAGTTGTCGCGCCAGCTGACCCGTTCACCCTCACCGACGAGCTCATCGGCCAGCTACTCGACGCAGAAATCGACCACGCCACCACCGAGGAAGAAGCAGCCAGCCAACAGCGTTCAGTCCACCACGACGATGAGGCTGGGCTGTTCTTCCACGGGAAAGCCAAGGCGTGGCAGGAGACCAAGCAGCGCCTGATTGCTTTGCGGTTTCGTCTGCTTAATCCGTACTTCGCCCGACAACTACTCCACCACGAAACCATCTTGAGAGGAGGTGACAAATGACGTTCGCCCAACCTGATACCCAGCATTGGGGAGGCAACCGCGACATCGACCGAGACCGCTTCGGCCGGCCGCTCATCGTCCCACCCGGCGGGGGAAAACCGAAAGCCTACACCCGCTGCACAACTTTTGTGGACGCTTTGTCTGACAAGTCGAATTTGATGGCGTGGAAAGCTCGGATGGCTGCGCTCGGGCTCGCCCGCTCTGACGACCTCATGCTGCAGATTGCAGGTCACGACCCGGACGACAAAAAGGGCCTCGACCGTCTCGTCGACCAGGCCGCCGACCTCGCCGGCGCGTCCCGCGGCGCCAATATCGGCACCCAGATTCACGAGGCCACCGAGAAATACGACCGTGGGGAAGATTTGCCCCCGCTCGGGAAATTCCAGGCTGATGTGGACGCCTACATCCAAGCCACCCGAGGGCTTGAGGTGGCGGCGGTGGAGCAGTTCCGCGTCCACGACGGCCTGCAAATCGGTGGCACCGCTGACCGGCTTTTTCTCATCGATGGGAAGCTGACCATCGCCGATATTAAGACCGGCGGTCTGTGGGATGTCGGCAAGATGGCGATGCAGCTGGCCGTGTACGCCAACAGTATCCCCTACAACCCCGAGACACAGCAGCGTGAACCCGACACACACCCGGTGGACACCACCCGCGGACTACTCATCCACCTCCCCGAGGGGAAAGGCACATGCGACCTGTACTGGCTGAATCTACAGGTTGGCATGGAGGCTGTGCACCTGGCCGCGGAGGTACGCCGCTGGCGCCGATTCCACAAGAACAAAGCCACGCGGCAGGAGGTGATTGTTGACTGCACGCCGGAAGAAAAACGAGCTTTCGCTGGCTGACTTGCCGTGCCAGCACTGGCGGTACGACACCCCACAAAACAGCGTATTCACCCAGCCACGAGATAAGGGGAGGGTGACTGCCTGCTGTTACTGCGGCGCCCCCGTGATTGCGGTGGTGGATTTTACCGTCACCCTCGACACCCGTTGCTGGCACCGGCCGGTGGGTACCCACTGTCCTGAGTGCGAGCTCACGGTGGAGCTTGAGTCCGCGCCAATTACCTACCGCGGTGCGTGTCTGACCTACCGGCATGGCCGGTGGTGGTGGGGACGCGCCCCGAGCTACGGGGCGTGCTTCCACCGGTTCCACCCTTGTCCCCAGAAGACCCCCAACATCGATCTTTTCTACGACGCTTCCTGAAAGGAGCACTTCTCATGACCTTTGGCAACTCTTCGTTCTCCAACACCTCCAACAGCGCGGGTGCGGGTATGCCGCAGTTTGAGCAGCCCGCGTCCGGCGACAGTTTCGACCTCAAGGCCAACGAGGGCGCGCTGCTGCTTGTCCGGCCGACTGATTTCCGTGAAGACATCCAGACCGCCTACGGCTCTTCCTCCGCAGTGCAGGCCGACGTGGTCGTCCTCGACGGGCCGAATGAGGGCGACACCGTCGACGACGCACTCATCTTTCCCAAGGTGCTGCAGGGCAACCTGAAGAAGTACATCGGCAAGAACCAGTGGTGCCTCGGCCGCCTCGGTAAGGGGCAGGCGAAGCCGGGCCAGTCCGCACCGTGGGTACTCGCACCATTCACTGAGGAGGACGCGAAGGTGGCGCAGAAGTGGGTGTCGACCAACCCCGACTTCTAACCCCACCCACCCCCAGAAAGGAGGTTTGTCCTCGTGCAGTTAGTCACAATGTGCAATGTGTGCGAGGGCGACCTCCACACCTCATGGTCGCCGGCACACAAGCCTGCGACCATTCACCCTCAGTGTGATACCCGCCCCGAGGCCGAGCGGTACACCCCGCACCCGGCGGACGGGCCACTGGCGTCGGCGGCATACGAGCTCACGCTCATTCTCGCCCGCGCCCAAGCCACCCCGGCGGGCAGCCCGGAGTGGGCCGAATTCGACAGGCAGGCCGACCACGTACGCCGGGTACAGCACGACATGCAGAACCCCCCGCTGGGGGAGGTCGCGATGTTCTACGCCACCGAGTGCGGGTGGCCTGTCTTCCCGTTGAAAGCGGGGGAGAAAGCCCCAGCAACCCGCCGAGGGTTCAAGGACGCCACCACCAACCCCGACCAGGTACGTGCTTGGTGGGAGGACATGCCGGACGCGAACATCGGCCTGCCCACAGGTTCCTGGTTCGACGTCATCGACGTGGATACCCCCACCATGCACACCCGTCTGGACGAGCTCGCCGAAGACCCCAAGGCCACCATTCATGCGGTGGCGCACACCGCCGGTGGTGGCTACCACCTCTACGTCCAACCCGGCACCGGAGGAGACAAAAACGGCGTCGGAGTCTTCGGCAAAGGTATCGACTACCGCACCAAAGGCGGCTATGTGGTCGCCCCGTGGTCGCGTAAGGCGAACGGGCGGGTGTGGGGGTGGGTGGCACCACCGTCCACACAAATCAGACAAGACCAGAATTTTTAAGAGAAAGAGAGGGGGTGAATCTACCAATTGTCGTGGCTAGATAAGTATCGCACCTCTCCGAAGCCAAAGGGTGCGGCTACGGTGCCGGCGAATGTGGAAGCAGCCCCCGCCGGAGACCCGCAGGCCGCCCGCTACGCCGAAGCCGCGTTGCGGTCGGCGACGTGGAGGATCGCCAACGCCATCGTCGGCGAACGCAACGACACCCTCAACAGGGAGGCGTACACCATCGGGCAGCTGTGCCACGCCGGCCACCTCGACGCGATAGTCGCCCAGGAGGAAATGTGGGCAGCCGCCCAAGCCTGCGGCCTCGACGACGGGGAAATCGGGCGCACCATCCCCCGCGCGGTCAGTGAAGCCGACGCTAGGGAGGTGCACCTCGACCCCACCTATGACCGGCATGCCGATGTGGATATCGCATTCACCCCTGACGCGCCCGCAGACGGTGCAGAAGAGGGCGACGGGGCAAGTGGTGGGAGAGAAGGTGAAGAGCCGTCAGACGGCGACATAGACGGCGAAGAAGAGGCCGCGCGGAAAAAGAAGGAGTACCTCGCCAGGCAACGCGAAGTAGAAATCGCCCGGGAAGCGCACCGCCTCGACGTGCTCGAAGAAGCACGCCGGCTGCACAACCGCAACCAAGCCGCCCAACTCGACATCCCCACCCCCACAAGGGGAGACGACTTCCTCGCCATCGAAGACCCACCGATTACCTGGCTACTAGAGGGACTACAGCAATACGGCACCCGCGCCCTACTGGCCGCACAAGCCAAATCCGGCAAGACGACGATGGTCGCGAACCTGATTAAGGCGCTCGTCGACCAGGGGACGTTCCTCAACCGGTTCATCAACCACTTCCAGGGAACGGTCACCCTTATCGACAACGAGCTCGACGAGCGCATGCTCCGCCGGTGGCTGAAAGGTGTAGGGCTCAACCACGCGGAACGCCTCAACGTCATTCCCCTGCGAGGGAAATTGGAGGCGTTCAACATCATGGACGACGAACACCGCACCCGGTGGGCCAACACCCTCCGAGGCACCGACTACCTCATCCTCGACTGCCTACGCCCCGCCCTCGACGGCAACCATTTGGATGAGCACCACGACGCCGGCAGGTTCCTCGGCGCATTCGACGCACTCCTCGACGAAGCCGGAATCGACTCCGCACTCGTCGTCCACCACATGGGGCACGGCTCCACCCGAGCCCGCGGCGACTCACGAATCCAAGACTGGCCCGACGCCAACTGGAGACTCACCCGCGACAACCCCGACGATCCCCGCTCCGAACGCTCATTCCACGCATTCGGTCGTGAGGTCAACATCGACAACCAACCCGTCATCTACACACACGGCCGCCTCGAACTCGAACCCGAACCCCAGGAGGTGAAACACCGGCGAGAGTTCGTACCGTCCAGCGCAGAGGAATGGGTGATCGACATCTGGCGCCGGGCCGCCGAAGAGGAACCCAAACCGAAGTCGTGGTGGGCCGAACAAACCCAAACCGACCCCGGGGTGTGGAAACCATCCCGAGACGCGGCACGCACCACACTCACCCGACTAGTCGACGAAGAAGTGCTCGAGAAAGTTAGCGCCATCGGCGGCTACAAATACCGCCCGAACATGACGTCCAACTTCGTGCAAGCCGTCCTTTTCGGCCCCAGGGAGTAACGGCAGCCGCCATCTTCCCGCCAACTTCAGCCGCCATCTTAAAAACATGCCGTGACCTGCGGTAACGGTTTAAGTTGGCGGGAAGTTCGCCACCCCGCCATCTTTCCGCCATCTTTCCGCCGACTTACAAAAACCGGCTCTGTACAGCGGAAACGACATAAAAAATCCCCGGGAAACCCGGGGTGTTATAGGCCTCGGCCGTACGCTCTCGCTTTCAGAGCGAGGCTAGGCCGAGCCTAACACAACCCGGAAAATTCCACCCCAAAACGGGGGTAAAGGAGAGGAGGGGAGAAAACCAACCAATGGACGCCTGAAACCACACCCAGACAAAGAAAAACAAGACCAAGCAATGGTCCGGCTATAACCCACCGGCCCAGTGTGAACAACGGTGCGACTGAACCCAACCGGCTCAGTGAAACCAACCGGCCCAGTTGAACCATGGCCGCCAGAAACAACCAACCCCAACCAAAAAGAAGAACCCCCCATGCTCCACCTCGGCAACACCCACAACCCCACCAACACCGTCCAAGAAACCATCCGACTCATGCCCCGAGGAATCAAAACCCAAATCATCAACACCCAACCCCTCACCGACTACGACGAAATGGCCCTCGACTGGTTCCACCGACACAACATGCTCAACCAACGCACCAAACAACTCCGCTGGTCCGCCCACGGCACAAAAGTCACCCACCAAATCCGCAAAAAACCACACCCACAACCTCAGCCGATAAACCCATGCAACCCCTACCTCCAACCAAATGCTGCATCTGCGGCAAACCAGCCCCCGGACAACCAACACGCAGATACCCCCTCTGCAACACCTGCTTCAGAGCAGAAATACCCTGCGGCTGCTGCACCCACATCAACAACCCACACGCCTCCACCGCCGCCGGGCGCTGCGACCTACCCATCTACGACCACGAGCTCGCCCTCTGCTGGCAACACGCCCGTATCGCCTACAAGCAAAACCGAGCCCAACCACGACAACTCACTGACGAAAGGAGACCAGCATGACTGACCAGTACGCGTGCCCGGACTGTGGGTACCCCGAACCTGAATGCGCCTGTGACGAGCGGTGCGACGGGTGCGGCGAGGACTACGACGATTGCGCCTGTGATGACCTATGCCCGGGTGGGTGCGGGGCAATCCTCCGCCGCTGCAAATGCGACGCCCAACACGAAGCGTGGGCCGGGAAATGAACCACCACACCCACGAAGACACACGTAAACCACAATCCGCACCATTCGCCGTCTGCCACGACCACTGGTGCGTGGAGGCCCGCCCCGACCACCTCGGAGGCCGCGTCTACCTACAACCCCCCCGGGCGCGCCCAGTCATTCACACCCCACGACGCCCGCCAACTCGCACACGCACTCACCCAAGCCGCACAACAACTAGAACAGGAGGCATAGGCGTGGCACGTTCACGCACATCCGCGAAAAAGGCCGGTGCCGCATTCGAGCGCCAAATCGCCGACCATCTCGCCCAAGAACTCGACGACCGCATAGACCGACGCGTCAAAACCGGCGCGCACGACCGGGGCGACATCGGCGGAGTCCGCACCCCAGACGGACGCAAAATCGTCATCGAAACCAAAAACTACGGCGGACGACTACATCCCGCCGAATGGGTCAAAGAAGCCCACACCGAACGCGACAACGACGGGGCCGCCGTAGGAATCGTCATCGCCAAACGAAAAGGCACCACCAACCCCGCCAAACAATGGTGCCTCATGGAAGTAGAAGACCTCGTTGAGCTACTGCGACCGTTAACATAGTGGGTGCACACCAACCATAGGGAGGAACCAAATGGCAGACCTACACCCCGGCGACGGCGGCGCCCGCAAACTACGCGCTTACTGGGAACACGGAGAAGGGGCAGCCAAAATCGGCTGGGGCACACCAGGCGACTACACCCGCTGCGTTATGCACCTGTCCAAGTACCTAGGCGAGCGTGCCCACGGGTACTGCAGTATCCGACATCACCGCACAACCGGCTTATGGCCAGGTGACAAACGGAACCGGTAGTCCCCAATGAACACGCCCCGGTCAAAGAACCACAACCCCCGCATGCAAACCCGGGCTTGGAAGAACCGCGTCGCCCGGGAACGCCGCCGCCTCGAAAAGAACCCAGAAGAAGCAACCTGCTGGCTCTGCGGCGACCCCATAGACATGCGCCTACCACCACTACACCGCGACGCCTTCACTCTCGACCACCTCGTACCAATCAGCCGCGGCGGCGACATCCGAGGCGAAACCAAACCAGCACACCGAAGCTGCAACGCTTCACGCGGCGACGGAAGACAAAAACGACGCGGAGCTTTGCCTTCAACACTGCTCGAATGGTGAAACCTCAAGCTTCGTCGAAGTCGAAACTTCAACGTTGAGCGAAGACGAAGAAACGATTCGCGCGTTGCGTTGCTTGGCTCAAAGCGAAACGAACAAAAGCGAAAACAAACGCAAAAAATTCGCTCAAAACGATTCAGCGAACAGCGTTCAGCGAATGCATAACATGCAACCCAGTGCATAATAACCAAGCCTGGGGTGGGGGAGGACTCCCCTCAGGTCCCGAAGTCCCCCCTCCCGGTCTTGGGACTTTGCAGGTTCGTCTCACAATGTCTCACATTTTGTACTTAACGGTTAAAGTGGGGTTTGGAAAATATGCAGACGGAGGGTGTGAGCTGTGGGTAAGGCTGAGCCGACGGACGATAAGCGGTGTGGGACGCCTGCGGGGTATAAGGCGCATATGCGGCGTGGTGAGCGGGCGTGCCAGTTGTGTCGTGCGTCACACTCGAAGTTGCGACGTGAGGGGCGTGCGGCGGCTAAGGCTGGTGCGGGTAAGGCTTCGGTGAAGCCGAAGAAGCCGGCCGCAACCAACCAGGAGGAAAAGGGGTCTGCCGACGGTGGCGCGCCGCGGTATCTCGGGCGTGAGGGCCGGGCCTTGTGGGATGCAGCCAATGCCGCGTATGAGTTCAACGCCCCGGCGCGCGTCGTGCTTGCGGAGGTGTGTCGGACGACTGACCGCTTGGACCGTATCGCGGGCGCGCTGTCGTCGAAGTCCAACTTGTGGTTTGAGATTAAGGATTCGCCGGAGGTGGAGATGGAGGAGATGCCGGAGTTCAGTGTGTCGGTGAATGGGATGATTGGTGAGGCGCGTCAGCTGTTGGGTGCGTTGCGTACGGCGTTGAACCAGTTGGGCATCAATGAGGTGCAGGCTAAGGCTTCGGGGGAGGAGCAGGTGAGCGTGCTGGACCAGTTGCGTGCGCGTCGTGAGGCTCGTCGTGAGGCGGGTGCGTAGGTCGTATGGGGGAGTCGTCTGGGCTTGTGACGCCGGCTAAGGCGGCCGAGGACTCACGGCTGTGGGTGCCTGAGTCGCCTGTGCCGGCGCGTTCGGAGCCGGTGGGTGTGCAGACTCCTACGCATTTTGTGGCGCCGTTGTGGCATACGACGGCGGCGGATGACGCTATTGATTTGGCGGCGATTGCTGGGCTGAATCTCTTGCCGTGGCAGCAGTTGGTGTTGCGTAATGCGCTTTCAGAGAAGCACGACCGGTGGGCGGCTTTTGAGGTGGGGCTTGTGGTGCCTCGTCAGAATGGCAAGAACGTGGTGATTATGGCCCGCCAGCTCGCCGGCCTGTTCCTGTTCGGGGAAGAGCTGCAGGTGCATACCAGTCACCGGTTTAAGACGACGCGCGCGGCGCACCGCGATTTGGTGCGGCTGATTGAGAAAGTCCCAGATTTGCAGGCGGAGGTGCAAGCGACGCCGACGTCTACAGAGAACACGGCCATCATTTTGAATAACGGCGCTCGGTTGGAGTTTTTGGCCCGGCAGGGCGGGTCGGGTCGTGGTCTAACGGGTGACACAGTCTACCTCGACGAGGCGTTTAACCTGTCTACGGAGACGGTGTCCGACCTTATGCCGACGCTGTCGGCGCGTCCGCGTCCGCAGCTGTGGTACACGTCTTCGGCCGGCATGGAGTCGTCGGAGGTGCTGGGGGCGCTTCGTGATCGGGTGCTGGAGCACGCCGATGAGGAGAAGACGTTGGCGTATTTTGAGTGGTCGGCGCAGCTTGACCAGCACGACTGGGATTCCGTGGAGGCCGTCCAGCAGTCCAACCCGTCGTTGGGGTATTTCCAGGATTGGGAGTGGATTGAGAACGCGGAGTTGCGCACGATGCGTGAGCATGCGGAGGGGCAGTATAAGCGTGAGCGTCTTGGGGTGTGGGCGGATAAGGCCGGCGACGCGGTTATTGGTGCGGATTTGTGGAGGGCGTCTGAGGCGCGCCCGGATGATATTGCGGGGCTTGGTGTGCGGCGGCGTTCGCTTGCGGTGGAGGTGACCCGCGACCGCGATATGGCGGTGGTGGCTGGCGCCGCGGAGCTCGACGACGGGCGTGTGCTGGTGGAGATTCTCGACCAGAAAGCGGGCGTGGCCTGGCTTCCGGAGACGTGCAAGTTCCGTAATCAGCGGTCGAAGGCGTGGGCTGGGGTGATTATGGATTCGTATGGTGGTGCGGCTGCGGTGGCTCCGCACATTATTGCCGCTGGGGTGCCGGTGACGATGGCGACCACTAAGGATTTGGTGCGCGGTACGCAGGACTTTTACGACCGCCTGTCGCACCGGGATGAGTTCGGTTCGGCTGACCCGCAGATTTTGCACTCTGCGGAGGGCTCGGGGTTCCTGGACGACGCTGCCTATACCGCGCGGCGGCGTGTGGTGGGGCAGTCGCGTACGGCGTGGACGTGGGCGGAGGGCCCGGCGCAGGTGTCGCTTGCGCCGTTGCGTGCGGTGACGTTGGCGGTGGCTGGGTTGGAGATGGAGCCGGTGAAGCGGAAGCGTCGTCGGGTGGCGTAAATGCTGGTCAGGTGGCATGTCGGGGGTATATGGGGGTAGGGGTGATGTAGGCGGGGTAGACACTACTGTCTACGGGGTGTACATTCATCTTTGTCAGCAAGACACACCCCCTCGAAAGGAACCACAATGACCATCTACACCACCACCCAGGACTACATCACCCAGAACATCACCCCGGGCCTCGGTGACGTAGAGCTCACCGACGAGCAGGCCCAGGAGGTCGCCTCCCGCATGACCGAGTGGCAGGACGGCAAGCTGGTTGAGCGCACCGATATTGACTTCTGGGACGTCGTGGCAGACGTTCTTGGCGACAACTAAAACACCGGCGCGGCTGGCAGTCACACCCGGTTCGAGACCGGGGCGCGCACAAGGCCCACAACGGCCCCACCACCAGAAAGGAAACCCCATGAACCTCACAATCCACCCAGACGCGACCATCACCCAGTGGCAGTTCCGCCCGGCGGGAATGATCAGCACCGACACCCCCGAACACGACGAAAAGCTAGTGCGGCAAGCGCAGGCTATCGCTGAATCCCACGGGCAAGAATCCGCAGACGTATGGGTGTTCGATGACCTTAAAGACTTCCTCGATTTCATGGACACTGTCGCCGACAAAATCGGCATGGACGACGGTGAGACCCTCTGGCAGGGAATGGCCATCACCGCCCCGGCCGCCAAGCTGTAAGTGGCATGACCTGCTCTTACCCGGGGTGCCGTAAGCCCGTTCTGGCTAAGGGGCACTGCTCAGCGCACTACAAGCGTGCCCGCGCTGGACGGCTGCCCGACCCGTCTACCCCGAAGGTCGGCGACCCTAGTGGCTACGGTCACTACGGTGTGCTCGACCATGACGGTGGGCGGGTGCTGTGTCATGAATGCGGCCGGTGGCTGCGGTCTATCGGCGGGCATTTACGCACGCATGGGATGACCGCCCGCGAATACAAGCAGGCGCACGGTTTGCCGCGCGGCACACCGCTTATCTCACGTGAGCTATCCCAGCAGAAGAGTGAGACCGCGCGGGGACGGGTGGGTACCGCGAGCTGGAAGCGTTTTGAGAAAAAACGCGACCCGGCGGCGGCTTCACACGCCCGCGGCGAGGACTCCCACACCATGCGCGGCGAGCATATCCGCCGCCGGGCGGATACAGCGCGGAAGAATATCGAGGGCAAACGTCGCCCAGTGCGCATGAAGCAATGCGCAGTGTGCGGCCAGGATTTCCACGGGTACAGCCGGAACGGTTGCTGCGCCCGCCGTGAATGCAATCTGGTGGCGCGGGTGCGTAGCCAAGGAAACGGCCCCCGCAACCGGCAGTTTCACCTCGACCTAGCGGGTGGGGTGAGTGTGTCCGATGTGGCTAGACGCGCGGGGATTACCCACCCTGCGATACGTGGCGGGGAGAAAGTCTTCCTGGCGCATATGGCCCGGTTAGACAGCATTGAGCGTGAGGTGGGGCGGCCCATCAAACGTGAATGGTGGGAGAAGTAAAGAGAGGGGAGAGCAGATGGATATCAGTGAAGCCCGTGCGGCAGTGGACGAAGCTCGCCGCGCTCTAGAAGACGCAGAAAGCAATCTGAAAGATGTGGTGAGGGGCCGCGCTCGCCAGGGGGTTCCGCTCGCGCGGCTGGCACGCGATGTGGGTGTTTCCCGTTCCACTATTTACAAGTGGGTCGAAAATATGGGGTAGTACAATAGTGGGTGTTAAACCACTATCTACCTTGGGGGACGTGTGGCTGAGCTGAAAGAAGTGGACATCGACGCCGCGACCGTCGACTACGTGCGCGCCGGGTGGGAAGCCCTCGCCCCGCGCCTGACGCGCCAGCGGATGGAGGCTGACTCCATCGACTCGTGGCTACGGCCCGAGTTGACGCGGGGGTTTAATGTGCCGCCGAAGGCGTCGCGTGAGCACCGCGCGCTGGCCGACCTTGCCCGCACCCCGTGGCTGGGGCTTGTGGTCACGAACGTCACCCAGGCGATGTACGTTGATTCCATCGTCTCCGAGGACGGTGACGCTAAGGACTTGTGGCGGTTGTGGATGGATAACGGCATGGCCTCCCATCAGATTGCGAATCACCGCTGCATGGTCTCCTACGGGCAAAGCTTCGGGCTTGTGTTGCCGGCGACGATGAACGGCGTGGGGTCGGCGCGTATGCGGTGCCTGTCGCCGCGGCGTATGGCCGTTGAGTGGGATGACGCATCCACTGACCCGTACCCGACGATGGCGCTGGAGTCCCTGAGTGCGGACAAGGAGACCGAGCAGTGGCGGCTCTATGACCGAGATTACGTGTACTGGTTGGCGACCCCGGCGGGTGGTGGTGACCCGGTCGTGTACCGCGTGCAGTGGCATGGCACTGGGGTTACGCCGGTGGTGCGATTCGCGAACAACCTCGACCTCGATGGCAACGTTATTGGTGAGGTGACCCCGTTTATCCCGACGGCGGCACGCATCAACAAAACGTCGTACGACCGTCTGCTGGCGCAGCACTTCAATAGCTGGAAAGTCCGCACCATTGCCGGTATCGACCTGCCGGAAGAGACCGAAGACCCAGTGGCGGACGAGGCGGCGTTGGAGCGGCAGAAGATTAAGCTGTCGCAGGAAGACATTCTTATGTCCGAAGATCCGGACACGAAGTTCGGCACCCTCGACGGCACCAGTTTGGACACGTTCGTGTCGGCATGGCGCTCGGACATCGAAGCGCTGGCCGCCGTGTCACAGACCCCAGCACACGCCCTGACTGGCCAGCTGGTGAACCTGTCGGCGGAAGCTTTGGCGGCCGCTCGCGCGCCGCTTACCCAAAAGGTGTTTGAGCGTCAGACATCGGCGACCGTGTCGTATGCGCGCATGCTGCGGCTGGCGGCCTCCATGTCGGGGTTGAATGAGCTCGCGGGCGACCCGATGGTGCGTGTTACGTGGCAGGACATGGAAATCCGCTCCATGTCGCAGGCGGTGGACGCACTCGGCAAAGCAGCATCCATGCTGGAGATTCCGAAGCGCGCCTTGTGGGGTCGTATCCCGGGTGTGGAGCGCTCGGATGTGCAGGAGTGGGAGCGCCTGGCGGACGAGGAGGCTGACAACGACCCGCTGAATAACGTTCTGCGTCGTCATTCGGCATCTACCGCGGCTGACTCTGGTGATGCCGGCGAGAGTGGTCAGTAGTGGCGCACACTGCGCAGGGGCAGCAGGCCACCGAATCGCACCGTAAGGCGCAGGTCGCGCTTACCGCCTATGTCGTCAGTCAGGTGCGGGAGGCGTTTCGCGCTGAGGTGGACGCAGATGACATCTCGGGTAGTTTTGCCCAGTTTGTGAAGCGGATTTTTCCGGTCATCCTGAAATCCCGCCGGGTATCGGCCCAGCTGTCCCGCGACTATCTCAAGGTATTTCGCGCGGTGGAGCTGCATGCCGTGACGCGGCACAAGCGCCTCCACCCGCCCAAGGGCGACGAGCTGTCCGTGCCGGTGCCGGTGCTCAAGCGGGCGCTGCAGAACCCGTGGCCGCTTATCGACCCGGAGCCATCGCTGCCGGACGCGGCGGCGATCACCGAGCAGCTGTACCTGTCCGGTCCGGTGGTGGCGAAGCAGCGGATTAAGCGCGGGAAGTCGCCGGAGGACGCGCTACGGGTAGCTGAAACGCGGGTGGCGACCACCGCCACACGACTCACAGGCGATGGGGGTCGCGCGGTCATCGAAGACGAGGTGACACACGGCAAGAACGGGGCTATCGGCTACTGCCGCGTCCCGGACGCTGACCCGTGCCCATTCTGCGCGATGCTCGCCTCCCGTGGGCCGGTGTACAAGTCCAACGCATTCGAGGACTCCAACGACATCTTCGCTGGCGACGGCAGGTTTAAGGTGCACAACGGGTGTGACTGCACGATGGAGCCGGTTTACGGTCGGCGTGTTACCGACCTGCCTCCCGGGGTGGACAAGCTGGCGAAAGAGTGGGCGGAGGTAGCTTCTGGCCGCGATGACCCGTTCGCCTACTGGCGCCGCTACAAGGAGTCGGGGACGATGCCGGGGGAGGAGCGCGCCGGGTCGAACGGCACGAACGACTCCGGCGTTACTACCGCGCCCCAGAAGGGACGTGAGTATAAGCGCGGTGACACACTCACGCTGACGAAGAAGAAGGCGAAGACTCTTTCTCGTGACGAGAAGAGGGAACTGTTGAAGCAGCAGACCGCGCGTCTGGAGGGGTTGAAGCGTGAGCTCGCGGGCATGCAGGAGCGGGGTATGTCGGTGGATGAGCCGGGCCCGGCGAAGTACGTGGCGAAGCGTATTGAGAAGGTTCGTCAATCGGTCGTGCTGCTGAGTGAAGAGGTGTACTAGTATTAGTGGCGAACAACCCACTGTTGGTTGTGACCAACTAATCCATTTGACCCTGGAGGTTACAAGTGGCCGACTCAGAGACGGGCAACGACGCGCAAACCTCCCCGGAGGAGGAGCGCACCACCCCGCGTGACGTGGCCGACGCTCACGGCAGCGACGACCAGGAACGCACCCGCGGTGAAGATACGCCAGCAGCTCGGGGGGATGCTGGACGCTCTGACCGCACTGAACGCGACAACCAGCCAGCCCCCGAACCGGACTCCGATGACGATGGTGAGGATTTCGACGACCGGGACAACTCCCTGGAGGACGAGCAGGTCGAGAAATTCGAGAAGATCCGCCGCAATCTTCGGAAGAAGAACAGGGAGAACGAGAACCTGCGTGGCCGCCTCAAGGAGGCGGAGACTCGGGCTAATCGGCTGGAAATCGCGATGAACGCCGGGCTGCCAGCAAGTCTCCTGAAGTTCCTCCACGGTTCCTCGCAGGAGGAGATGGAAGAGAACGCACAGGAGCTGCTGGCGGAGCTTGGGTATTCGTCTCGGGTCACTCCGCCTGGCCTTCCGCAGGAAGCCGGGGGGAACCCTCGCCGCGGCGGGGTTGATACCGCGGCACAGGAAACCGACTTGGACAAAATCGGCGGCCGGATTTACCGACGCTGACACCATTCTTTTAGGGGGAAAATTTCCATGGTTGCACCCAACCACCAGCTCTACACGCCCGAACAGGCCGCACGCTCTTCGCTCGGCGCGGTTCGCTACCAGTCCACTCTCGCCCGCCGTCTCGCTAAGCCGCTGGCCGGTTCGCAGCAGGCCGGGCGCGGCATGACCGTGAACTTCGCGTCTCCGGTCTACATTGACCCGGCCCGTGTCTACACCCGGGATATGCGCCGCACGGAGACCCCGATTGAGTACTCCGACCTGTACCAGGACCACACCAGCATTGAGCTGACCGACCAGGTCTACAACGCGGTCAAGCTCCCGGACGACTTCTACACCTTCACCCTGGAGAACCTGGAACAGCAGGTCATCCGCCCGATGGCGCAGTCTGTGGCTGAGCACATCGACTCCGTAGTCGTGGGTGCGCTTGGTGATGTGCAGGCGGGCCTGTCCGCTGCCGATAAGGCCCCTAAGGGTTCCATTGTCGCGGATGACGGCACCGTCTTCCCGACCAAGTCGAGTGACCGTAACGGCTCCGCGGAAGAGGTCGCTAAGAAGGCTCGCCAGGAGTTCCGCGACTCTGGTAAGAAGTTCGGCGCATTCGGCGCAGGTGTCAAGGGAATCACCAACGCCTCCCTCAACGCTGATAGCCGCCGCACCGCGCTCCGCGCTGTCCGCGCCGCTTCCCAGCTGCTCGGCATGCGAGGCGTCGCCAACGGCGACCGCGTGCTTGTCGTCGGTTCCGCATGGGAGGCCGCGTTCCTGGACGCGGAGCAGCTCCGCTTCGTCGACCGTGCCGGCTCTGACGGCGCGCTTCGCCAGGCGACCATCGGCACCCTGTACGGCTTCGAGGTCATCGTGGACTACTCCATCGACCCGACCGCCGCCTACGCCCTGGACGCAGAGGGCATCGCACTGGTCACCCAGACGACCACCATTCCGCGCGGCGCCGCGTTCGCATCCACCATCACCGAGGGTGGGTTCACCCTGCGCTACCTGCAGGACTACGACCCGGACATCCTCACCGACCGTGCGGTTGTGGACACCTTCGCTGGCGCGAAGCTCCTCGACTCGCAGCGCGTGCTGAAGCTGACCGGTACCGAGACCATGTCCGAGTTGTCTGGTGACGAGGCCCCGGCCTCGACCGGCACTGGCTCTGGTTCTGGTTCCAACGGTTCCTAGTTGGTCTAGCGTGCAGAAAGGGGTGGGGAAGAGTGAGTGAGCTGCTGTTATCGACCGAGGAGCTGCAGCGGTCGCTGTTCGACTCCACTCGCTTCGACACGGGGTTGGCGGAGTGGGCGATCGGCATCGTCTCTGATACCGCCCGCCACATCTCGGGTAGGGATTGGACGGCGGAGACGATTCCACCGGCTGCTGAGTCGGTGGTGAAGCTCGCGGCCCGTCGCCTGTATACCAACCCCGACCGCATGACGCGGGAGCAGTCCGGTGACTACTCCTACGGGTTGGATTCGTCTGTCACCAAGGCTGACGTTTTCACTCCGCAGGAGACTGCCACGTTGCGGGCGTTCGCGCCGGGTGCTCGTACTGGTGGTTTGCGGGTGGTGTCGACCAAGCGTGAGGAGACCGGACCCTACCTCGACGGGTACGTCCCGGACGGCTCCGAATACGGGTTCCCGTGGTATGGCGGTGAGCGCTGGTGGTAAGTCTGCTGTACAACCAGCCGCCGCACACCGTGACCGTCGTGCTGCGACGTGAGGTGAAAGACCGGCGAGGGAAGATGGTGCCCGAAGAGGTAGGGCGCGTGCTATGTCGCGGGTTCCTGCAGGAGTCGTCTTCCTCCGATGTGGAGCGGTATGCCGGCACGGGTGTTGCGGTTGCCGACCTACGCCGGTTTATCACGATGGAGGGCTTCCCAGGCGACGCTAACTCCTTGGTGGTCGCCGATGGGGTGATCTACGAGGTGGTGGGTGCCCCGAAGCGTCACCGGAACTCACGGGCCACCGCCCATGATGCGGTAACTCTGTCTGCTCAATCGCAGGAGGGGGTATGGACGTAAAGGTCTTCAAGGGGTCTGGCACGCAGGTGGCAAAACTGCCGGGCGTGCAGCCTCTCCTTGACCGTGGTGCGGCGAAAATCCTCGCTAAGGCGAAGCAGAACGCAGCCGTTCACTTCAAGACGGGTGAGTACTCCAATTCACTTGGTGTCGCGTCCGTGCCAGGGAAAAAGGGTGTGGTTGACCGTATGGTGTACTCCACTGACCCGGCGGCAGTACCTATCGAATTTGGCCACCTCACCAAGGGCGGCCGGTTCATCACCGGGCAACGTATCCTGCTTAACGCCCTGTACGGGGTTGGTAGCTAATGCACAATCCGCACCCGCGCCCAGACGTTCTAGCACTTCTCATGCAGGCACTCGACACCCCCGAACACCCGGTGTCATCGGGGGAGGATGAGCGCCTGGACGCCAGCACGCGCCCGCACACGGTTGTTCAGACCCGGCCGCTGCAGCACGGGCGGTACTCACGCTGGAGTTTCCGGGTGCACGTCACCTTGACGACGTTTGCTTCCTCGACCACCGCCGCGTACGACGCGCATACAGAGGTAGCCGAACGTCTGCTTGAACTCAATTACTTGGGAAAGACCAATGATTGGTTCGTCTCCGCTGTAGTATGTGAGATGGAACCGGTAAATATCGCTGGTCAATCTGCCCCCGGGTGGGACGGGCAGACATCCACGTACGAATTCTTCATTCGACATAAGGGGGGTGGGGCATGACGTCCCCAGTTCAGAATCAGGATTACATCGACGAAGCCGTCTATCTACCGTCCGAAGGCCACGTCTTCTACGCACCGGTGGGCACCGAACCGCCGAGTCTGGATGATGTGGCGCAGTGGGTGGACTCGTCCCGACAGGGCCGCATCAACGCCGACGGTGGTGCGGAATGGAAGCCGATCGGCTACACCTCCATCGAAGACCTGCCCGTGCTGGGTGCGGACTCCGACGGTGGCGACCCGCTGGGCGTGTGGGAGAATCCGCAGTTCCGTACCACGCCGATCACCACGACCGATACCGTCTCGGTTCAGCCGGTGCAGTGGTCGGAGATTCCGTTGACTCACCGTTTCGGTGCGGGTGCGAAGCTTGATCCGGTGACTGGTCGGGTGACCATTCCGGCGACGTACCAGTCGGTGGAGGTCGCGCTCATGGTCATCATCGTCGACGGCGACCGACCGCTTATCGTGCACTATTACCGTGGTGCGTCTGCCCCGGACGGTGACCTTGAGGCTGACCGTGAGAAGTTCTTGGCGTTGCCGGTGAAGTACACGGTTCTGAATGTGTCCGGTAAGGCGGGTAAGGGCAATGTGATTGCCGGCCATCTGCGCACCGCTGCGGCTGGTTCGGGCACTTCATCGTCTTCGGGTTCTCGGGAGTCGTAGGCGCGGGTCGCCACGCTATAATACTGGGGTGAAGCCAATGTTTGGTTTGACCCCAGTATTTCTATTTGGAGGCACGAATGGCTAACGCAAACGACACCACCCCGGCTAAGGACGACACCGAGGCCCTGTCCTCAGTCGGCCCCGAATTCGACACCAACGACTCGAACGTCGATACGGAGTCTTTTCCCGGGTTTAAGGCGCTGAAGCGGATGCTGCCGGCTGACCGCATGAACTTGCAGCTGCAGCTCGCGAAGATTGCGGCGGGGCTGCCGAAGTCCTTCAAAGACGGCGACAACGCCGATGTTGATTTCTCCGAGCTCTCCCCATCTGACATGGACTCGCTGGCTGGCATGTTCACCCAGATGCAGAACCTCGTCCTGTCCGCCTCCACCGATGAGCAGAAGATGGGCGACTGGCTCACCGACCAGCCCGAGCCGATGGAAGCGCTGCTGTACGCCTTCGGCCAGTATCAGGAGACCCTGGGAAACTAGTCGCCCTCCACCAGGCCGTAAGCGATTACGCGACAGCCCTCGTTCCCGACTTCCAGGAGCATTACGGGTTGCGCTTGGTGGAGGTTGTTCGGGAGTGGGAGCCTGCGGAAGTGGTGCTGCTTATCGCGGGGCTTCCGGCTAGGTCTCGGTACGCGCGTCGGCTGCAGGGGGAGAAGTCCGGTGCGGGTTGGGATGAGCACGATTGGCTCGCCCTCGATGCCCGTAACGCGATTGAGGGTGTGCGCGCAGCGCTGGTTGCCATGGGGGACAAGAAGAAGAAAAACACGTACCGGCCGTGGGAGAACTACCCAGGCTTCGAGGCAGAAAAGAAGCGTAAAGCGCACGCGAAGATGCAGAGGTTCCGCGCCCTGGCCGGAGTCTCAAAGGGGGAGAAGTAGATGGCCGTCACCGTCGGTAACGCCAACGTCCGTATCCTGCCGGACACTCGTGGTTTTCGGCAGAAGCTCGAAGCGGAGCTGAAGCGCCTCAAAGATGTTGAGGTCAACGTTGGTGTGGATTTCGATGCCGACGGCCTGGTCGCGAAGGCGAAAGCGGCGGCTGCTGAAGCTTCTAAAGCGGCGACCGTCCACGCGAATGTGGACTTCGACTCGTCCCGCCTGCAACAGCTATCCAAGCTGACGCGCAGCCATGAGACGGTGCACGTCGACACCGATTTCGACGCGGACGGCTTGGCGGCGAAGACGAAAGCGGCGGTCGCGATGGCGCAGCGTTCCGCTGGCGACATCAAGGTCGGTGTGCGCATGGACCGCACCGACATGATTCAGCGTGCTGTTAGCGGGGCTATGCGTTCGTTGTCTAGTCTCGGTTCGTCTGTCGCAGGGGTGGCCGCCCCCTTGGCCCAGATGACGGCATTGGCTGGTGCGGCGACCGTGGCCGTGGGTGGGTTGCTTGGCCCGGTGGCTGCACTGTCCAGCGCTGCGATATCCACAGTCGGCCCCATCGCCGCGATGACCGCCGCCCTCGCCCCATCCGCGATTACAGCCGCCGGTATGGCCGTCGGAGTCCTCAAATCCACTTTTAGCGGATTCGGGGACGCGCTTAAGGCCGCTGACCCGTCCGCTTTCGCCGAAGCTATCGCAGACCTGCCCCCAGCCGCCCAAGCCGGTGCCACCGCACTCTATGAGCTGAAAACCCAGATGTCCGACATGGGGTCGGAAATTCAGGAGTTGTTCTGGTCGAACTTCTCTAACCTCGGCAACCTCGGGGCGCTCATTGAACCGCTTCGGCAGGCGATGACGGGCCTTGCCGCCGATATGGGTACTGCTGCGTCCGGCCTGGTGGATTTCGTGGCGCAGGGGACGGGGCTGTCTGCGATGCAGACGTTGCTGGACGCGGGAGCCGCGGCTGGTTCGGCGCTCTCGTTCGCGTTCGCCGACGTGGTTAAGGCACTTATCGCTATTGGGGCTGCGGCCGCCCCCATCTTCACCGATCTTGCCCAGAAACTCGCGCAGGTCGCCGAGACGTGGGCGGGGAATGTGGTTACGGCGTTCCAGAACGGTGACCTGCAGGCGTTCTTCCAGGGTGCGGTGGAGAAAGCGCAGCAGATGTGGATTGTGCTGCAGCAGGTCGGTTCCATCGTGTCGGGCGTTTTCTCGGCGATGAATGCAGCCGGCCAGCCGTTCCTTGGCACCATCGGCCAGATTATTACGGCCACTGCGGAGTGGGTGAACTCTGCGCAGGGCATGAGCACGTTGACGTCGTTCTTCTCCTCCATGAGCGCGGCGGTAGCGACCATCCTGCCGATTCTTACCCAGTTGGCCGGCATTATCGGCGGTACTGTGGCACCGGCCATCGCCGGGTTCATCGAGGCCGTAGGCCCCGGTTTGCAGTCCGTGGTGGATGGGCTGGCGACCGGTCTCGCGGCTATCGCCCCAGCCGTCGCACCATTGGGTGCCGCGTTCGGCCAGCTGCTCACCGCCGCCTCACCACTGCTGGGGATTATCGGTCAGCTGGTCGGTCAGCTGGCGGGTGCGCTCACGCCGGTCATTGCCGCGCTCGCGCCGATTGTCACCGCACTCATGCCGGCACTTTCTGCAGTGGGGCAGACGTTCGGTGTTATTGCGCAAGTCGTTGGCTCTGTTCTTGCCGCTGCGCTTCAAGTGGTTATGCCTCTTATCCAGGCTTTTTCCGCTATTATCGTTCCGTGGAACGGTGTGCTTCAGCAGTTGGCGCAAGTTATCGGTGGTGTGCTGGTGGGCGCTATTCAGGCCATCGCACCCCTGTTCCAAATGTTGGGGCAGGCGATCGTCGCCATGATGCCCGCATTCACCCAGTTGGCGGAAACGTTCGCCGGGCTGCTCGCCCAAGCTTTACAGATGATTGTGCCGCTCCTGCCGCCGCTGGTGCAGGCGTTCATGTCCCTGCTGCAGGCTATCCTGCCGCTGTTGCCGGCGATTATTCAGATTGCTGGCACGATTATCGGCGCCATCATGCCGGTCATCATGCAGTTACTGCCCATCATCATCAACCTGGCGACCACGATTGTGTCTGCCCTGGTTCCGGTAATTTCCCAGCTGGTGCCTGCGGTGATTGCTGTGGGCAACGCTTTCGCCACAATCATTGCTGCCATCATGCCGGTCATTTCGGTGGTGCTTCAGGTGGCGGGCGTGTTCCTGCAGCTTGCGGCCGTCATCATCGGATTTGTGGCATCAGCTATCGCAGCTGTCGTTAACTTCGTCGCCCAGGTGATTGCCGGGTTTTCGAACATGGTCGCGTTCGTCGTGGGCCTCGTGACCGGGTTCGTCGCTAGCATTCTCAGTTTCTTTTTGAACCTGTATTCGTCTGTCATCGCGACGGTGGCGAACATGTGGGCGGCGGTGTCATCCGCGTTTAGTTCTGGTGTGTCAACGGCAGTGAGCTGGGTGGCTGGGCTCCCCGGGCGCGCGCTAGCTGCGCTTGGGAATGTGGGGTCGACCCTGCTCGCCTCTGGCCAGGCTCTTATCCAGGGCTTCGTCAACGGCATTATGAGCATGGTCGGCCGTGTGCGGGACGCGGTGTCCAATGTGGTGCAAGCGGCCCGTAACTTCTTCCCGTTCTCCCCGGCTAAGGAAGGCCCGTTCTCCGGTAAGGGCTGGGTGCTGTATTCCGGCCGGTCGATTGGTTCGGCATTCGCGCAGGGCATTAAGGACACCACCCCGGACGCGGCTCGGGCTTCCGCGGGGCTTATGGGCGCTACCGCCTCGAACCTGAACGGGTACCAGTCTGGGGTTGGTTTGGCGGCTGGGCGGCCCGGTACTGCTGGTGGTTTCGGCAGTGGTGTGGACACCTCGGTGCATATCGGCCAGATTGTGGCGGCAGACGTGAACGCCCCGCTGCGTGAGGCTCGGACGATGCAGCTACGTGCGCAGATTAAGGCAGGAGTGGCCTAATGGTTGAGACGTTACAGGCAATCTGGACAGACCCGCGGGGTAAGGAGTGGAACCTCACCACGGGCGAGCAGGGTGTCATCCTCGACATGGATTTGGAGGGGCTGCAGTGGCCCGAAGTGTCGCACACGTTCGCGCATGGGGACATGGTGCGGTCTGCTTCTCGGGTGAAGCGCGCCCGCCACGACCTCAAAGTCCTGGTGGGCTGGGACCGCACCGGGCAGGACTACTACAATCTCGCGGATGAATGGTGGGGACAGGCGAATAGCCCGTTCAAAGCAGGCCGGCTAACGTTCACCCGCCCAGACGGGCAGACCCGTTCCCGTCGCCTTGTGCTCGCCGACACCCCGGCCACCTCCTATCGTTTCGACCCCGGCCTTGGGCAGGAGAATGGCCCCGAGTTGTGGCCGCTGACCGGCGACGGTGCCTACTGGGATGGCCCGGACCAGGAGGTCACCATCGGTGGGCTGTCGGGGGACGCGCGGATTAACTACATCGTCAACCCTCGTTTTGTGGGGGCGCCGAACCCGTACGGGTGGAATTTCGATTCTGGGTTAAGTCTCGCACCCTCGGGTGATTTGCTGCGTGTGACTTCAAGCCGGGTTATCCGCACGAGCTACGCGATTGTGTCGGCGGCCGCGGAGGGGTCCGTGCCTGTGAAGCCGGGGGATCAGTATATCTTCGCGGTGAGCATGTGGAATGATTCCGCGTCTGCTGTGACGGTACGCCCTTTTATGTACAACGACGCGAACATGTCCATTTGGGTTGAGCCGTACACCTTGCCTGCGAATGGCGGGTTCAAGAAGGTCGTGTGTACTGGTGTCGTGCCGGCTGGGGTGACGTATCTGCGCCCGGCGATACTCGCGCAGGGCGATCTACCAGTAGGCACGAAGTTGTCGTTCCGCGACCCGCTCATGGAAGTAGGCACGACCAATCTACGACCATCTTTTCATGGCTCGTCTGGTGCGGGGTACCAGTGGATGGGTGAGGCGAATAAGTCGCCGTCACTGTGGAGCGAGTCGAAGATGACCCCGTTCTTTGGCCCGGAGGGGCATGGTTGGCCGCTGTATATTGCGGGGTCCACGGTCGCCGAGGACGCGTGGGTGAATAACCGTGGCCAGGGGGATATGTGGATTGATTGGGAGCTGACCGGCCCGATGACCAACGTGCAGTTGGGTCTGGAGGATGGTGGTCGTATCACATATGCGGGGGCGATTCCGCAGGGGCAGACGGTTCTGATTACGACCGCGCCGGGCCGTAGGACGGTCACGGAGGTTGGTAGTGGTGAGTCCCGCTACTCCTATGTGTCGGGCGTGTTCGACCCTGTGCCGGTTGGTGAGCGGGTGCCGCTGTATGTGTCGGCGGAGGGTATGACCGCGTTGTCGAAGATTGTGGCGTATGGGCGTGAGCAGTATGCGCGCCCGTTCTAAGGGGGTGTTGGTGTGAGTACGGTGTATCAGACGCCGCGCGGGGCGTCGTACGAGCCGATAGTGGTGGAGCTATGGACGTACACGGGACAGCCGCTTGGGCGCGTCGGTGACTTCGAGAAGTTGGAGTTTACGTGGTCTGACCGGGAGGCACAGACCTGTGAGCTGGACGTGTACCTGGATGAGTTGACCGCGCCGTTGCTGGAGTGTGATGGCACGGTGTTGATTGTGGCTCGTATGAATGGGATGACGCACATTACGGTGCCGGTGCAGGCCACCGCGAAAAGTGGGGAGCACCCATCAATAGCGATGATTCACGTCATCGGCGCCGGAGGTTGGACCCTCCTCGACGGCCAGGTACTACCCCCGACACTCTTCGACCCGGTAACGGAGCAGGTGAAGCCGGAGTATCAGGTGGAGGGTGCGCTTGAAAGCGTGCTGAAGACGCTTATTGGGGTTGGTGTGCAGCGCACCGGCCACCCGCTGATTATCGCCCCTTCGAACAAACGCGGCCCGACCGTCAGCCTGCACGGTGCGTGGGAGACTGTCGCCGAGCAGTGCCGCAAACTGCTTGAACACTCCGGGTTCATGCTCACAATGCAAGGGTGGGTGCCAGGCGACCCGCAGCCCTTCGACGACGCCAACCTTGAAGTGCCCACCACGATTGTTGATTTCGCCCCCTATAGGCAGCAACCCGGCCTCGTGTGGTCCGTTGATGGTGGCGACATGGCCGAGTGGAACATTGACCACAAGCGCGCCACCGCCAACCGTGTGACCGTCGGCAACGGGGCTGAGAAACCGGAAAACCTGTCCATCGTTGAGATGCGCGGGCAGGACTCTGGCTCGCCATGGGACGTGCGGGAGACCTACCAAAAGGTGGAGAACCCGAAGGGTATTGGTGAGAACGGTGCGGACGAGTTCATGATTCGCGACAACCTCGAAGTCGCCGGCCGCACCGAACTCGCCACCAAAGGCCGGGCGGTTGAAGTTGATGTGCAGGTGACGGACTCCGCGGCGTGGGAGTTCGGCACAGACGGCGCATTCCCCCGCCAATTCCAGGTCGGGGACATCGCCACCGTCATGCTTCCCGTGGTGGGGGAAGTAACCCAGGTGGTCACGTCGGTGACGGTCACGCTCACGCCGGACGATTTCACCGTGACACCGAAGATTTCCACCCCAGACGCCCCACGTACTGACATTTACGCCCAGGCTGCGGAGACTACGCGCCGGGTAATCCGAATCGAAAGGGAGAACTAACCCAATGACTATCACGACTACTGGCACGTCGAACACCACGATTGGCCCGGCGCAGTACGCGGACATGACGCAGGTACTCGCACCGAAATTCCTCGTGGACGGGCCGAACGATCTCATCCCGTCATACTCGAACGGCACCGCCTATGTGTCGCAGGGTGCGGGGTGGATTGCGGGCGCGCGGGTGAATATCACCGGCTCGGATACTGTGTCTATCCCGTCGGTGTCGTCCGGGACGAAGATGTACGCGATTTGTATCCGTGTGGATTGGTCGAAGGGTGCTACGGATTCCGCGTCCCTGGTGGCGATTGCTGGCACGGCGACAGTGCCGGTGAACTCGTCCCGCACACCGAACACCAGCGCCATTAACCGCATCCCCGGTGTCATGTACGACGCGGTTGTCGCCGTGGTGACCCGCAAGTCTGGCACCACTACTGCAGTGAGCTTCACCGACTATCGCATGTGGGGTGGCGATGGTGGCCCTATACGTGTCACGGACGCCGGCTTCAACGACCCGCGCTACTATGACGCGCGTATCGGCACGATGATTGGTACTGACCGGGATAAGTACCGCAAGCGCTTGGACAATGATGGGGTTTGGCGCCCGGTTGGGTCCGATTCCAACCCGTGGAAGTTGTGGACGCCGACGTTCCGCTACTACAAGGACGGGTGGGGCACGCCGGGTATCTCGGGTGGTGCGGCGGTCGCACTCGGTACCCAGGGAACCTACTTTGGCCGCTACCGTATTGACGATGGCGTGTTGACCGGCTATGTGCAGGTCACGACCGGTTCGGGTGCGAATTTCGGTTCTGGGTTTATCACGGTTGATTTGCCAGTTCCGTGTGCGCAGTGGGTGATGGATTCGTGGTCGAACGGCCACCTGTTCACCGACACCAGCTTCGGCGGCGACAAGAAATTGGACTGGCCGAGCCAGGTACTCGTCAAGGGCGGTTGGACGCGCGGCATGCTGTTTGTCCCCACCTCGGGTGACTACTCCGACATGCAGCTGCACATGGCCACCAAACCGGGCATGGGTGCGGGTTCGGGCTACCCGATGATTGTCAACGGCCCGTCGACCGGTGCGGTGTACACCTACACGCTGCAGTACCCGGTCGAATAGCGGGTCTGACTTCCCCTTGGGTGGTGGTTGAGGTGGTCTATTATGGGTGTAGACCAACCAACTAACACCGGGGGGATTAGTCTTGGGGCAAGTAATCGACTGGTCGTCACGCTTCGGGTTCGGTAACCCGCGTCCGACCAGCAACATCAAAATCATTTGCATTCACGTCACGGTGAACGCGCCGGGCACGCCGTGTGAGAACGTTGCCCAGTACCAGATCGATTCCGAGTCCGGTTCGTACCACGAGCTGACGGATTCGAATGCGCGGACACTGATTGAGAACACGGACGACTGGCAGACATGGTCGTCGGGTAACTACGGCAACAACATCGGCCTGCACCGTTCCTTCGTCATGCGCGGCACCGAGTCCCGTGACGAGTGGCTGCGCTACGACGCGATGCTGCGTGCCGGCGCCCAACGTGATGCCGCGTGGTGCCGGAAGTACGGAATCCCGGCCGTGAAGCTGTCCGCTGCTGACCTGCGCGCGGGGAAGAAGGGCTTCTGTGGCCACCTGGAAACTGGCCAGGCGTGGGGTGGCACCGACCACGTCGACCCGGGCGCGGGATTCCCGTGGGACTACTACCTGAAGCTTGTGAACGAATATCTAGGGGGGAAGACGCCGGCTGCTACTTCGTCTGCGGTCCCGGTGTCGAAGAACGTGGACACTGACCGCATCATCAAGCACATCACCGATTTCATCGTCGGCTTCACCGGTCCTATCGGCTCGGACGTGAAAGATGTTCGCCAGCAGCTTACAGGCGGCAGGGACGCGGGGGATTACCGAGGCTGGCCGCAGCTCGGGAAGAACGATAAGGGTGCCGACTTGACGTTGGTGGACGCTGTCGCGGCGCTCAGGCAGGACATCGCCGAACTTCGGCGGGAATTAAGCACAGTAAAGGGGAAGAAGTAAATGGCGAGACATGCAGCCGTAGTGCCGATTTCAGACGCGGTAAGTATCGCACTGCAGGACCAGTCATGGTTCATGCGACGTAAGGACACGCTGGCGGCGGTGGCCGGCACGGTCCTTCAGTTGGTGAATGTGGCGGCGGCGTACACCACCTCGATGCCGGATTGGGCCAACATCCTTATCGCGGCGGTGGTGGGTGTGTGTCAGGTGGTTGTGCATGCGACGATGCCGGGGCCTATCACCCCGTCTATGGCTGGCCGCCTGGAGGACGCGGCGCCGACTGACGGCACGCCCGAGCTGGATTCAACCCCGTTCCCCGTGTACACCGGCCCGACTGTAGGAGATGTGACTGATGCGTAGGCTAAATTTTCATGCCGGTAAGTCCAACAAGGACGGCATGCCCACCAAGCATATCGGGGTCGGTGGTACCGACCTCGGGTTTCTGTTCGAGGGTGGGAAGCAGTTCCCGCACGAGGGACGTTCCTCCCTGTGGGTGGGTGGTTTGTTTGGTGACACGTTTGACGAGTACAACGGGTCGTCCAATTGGCGCGCGCCGGTGATGATGCGTACCTCCAACACCGACTTCGGAGTCAACGGCATCAAGTGGGATAACGCGGCGCGCGGTGGACGGGGCATCGTGGACTACCCGATGGGGGTAGAAAATGGTGACCCGCGGCGTACCGACAAGGCCTGCTTCTCGCTCATCCCGAACGATGGCATTCAGCTGCCTGACGGCCATTACATGGCGATGGGGTTCCGTGTCCGTGATTGGAAGAGCGACGGGCAGCAGGAGATGGCTCATACCCACTCGAATGTGTGGTTGCATTCCACTGAGCCGCATGCGGATAAGTGGGACTGGGCCTACGACATGGAGTTGGGTAGCTCTTCGGAGCGCGGCTTGGGCTACCAGTGGTGGAACAACGGGCGCGACCAGTACTTCCAGAATGGCACGTTCCTGCAAATTCCAGGTGACGATTACGTGTATGTCTTCGGCACCCCAGAGGGCCGGCACAAGGGCACCGACAAGGCGGGGGTGTATCTGCGTCGCTGCCACTGGAAGCACCTGTGGGAGCGCAGCAAGTGGGAGTTCTGGGGCTGGACGGGCTCACGCTGGGAGTGGGGTACGAAGGTGTGGCCTACCCCGATTCTGAAGCCGTTCCTGCCCGGCGGCTCCATCGGCGAGATTAACGCCCAGTACCTCGGTGGCAAGGTGCGCTTGACCTACATGGACGGCATGCTGGGTGCTACCTGCCGTACCGCGGACGCCCCGGATGGTGTGTGGTCGCTGCCGCGCATTATCGCCACCGGCGTTCCCGCGTCGTACGCCCCGTCACTGCACCCGTGGAACACCGACATGGAGTCCGCCGCGTTCACGATTTCCTCGTGGCCACACAACGGAAACCGCCATGAGGCGTACGGCTGCTACACCTACACCGCGAATATTGAGCCGCCGCAGCTGCCGAAACCTGTCGAAGCCATCGTCCGTAATGCGTACAACATGGGTACGTCGGCGGTGGAGAATAATTTCATCGTTAAGGCGCTGTTAGGGGGATAGTCGTGCCAATTGACCGCTTCCCGGCACGCACGCATCCATTGCTGCAGCGGGTGAAACGCTGGGGGCTTACTGACGGGTTCGCCCTGTTGCTGCTCGGTGTGGGCATCCTCCTGCGAGGTGTGGCTTACACGGAGCTGTTCCCACCGTTGAAGGACCGCCACCCTGCTGAGGAATTCATTTCCCTGGATGTGTGGGGGTTGGTGTGGATTGTAGTCGGCGTGCTGTGCATTGGTTCTGCTGCCCGCCCGTCCTCGCGGGTGGCTAGGTGGGGGTTGGCCGCTGCGGTCGCGCTCATGGTGCTGTGGGGCGCGTCGTATATCGGGGATTCCATCGCAGCGCGGGACGCACGTCGGTGGACCCAATCAATCGGCTACCTGACTATCGCGCTCATGACGATGTGGACCGTATGGCGCGGACACCGACACGAAAACACCGAAGGGGAGGAGCGTGTTTGATACCGAAGCATGGGCCTTTTTCGGGGTGGTGGCTACCGGCATTTTCGGCTACCTCACCTCGAAGCTCAAGGCCCGCTCCGATAAAGAGTCCGCGGCCGGGGACGAAACCCGTAAGTCGGTGAAGTTCCTGCTCGACAATTTGCGTGCGGATATTGAGTCACTGCGTGAAGAGAACCGGTCGATACGGGAGAAGTGTGACCGCATTGAACGCCGCCTGGACATCTCCGAGGACAAGCTGCGGTGGGCGATTCACGACCTGCGCCGCATTTTGAATTACCTAGAGGAGAAGTACGCGGATAAGGGGCCGGCGTTGTCGGTTCCGGTGAAGAAGATGATGGGGGGACACAATGGGGAGTCCTAAAGCGTTCCAGGTTCGTGCTGGTTGGGAGCCGGTGTGGTGGGAGCCTGTGGTGTGGCGTGGAGCGTCGTTTCAGTGGTCGGCCACGCTGCATGGTGCTGTTCCTGGCACGGTGCGTGGTGGTGAACTCGTCGTTGATGGTAGGCATTTCCCAATCATGGGTGACGACCAAGTAATTTCGGTGAGTCTCACCCCCGACCAGGTCGCCACGCTGACCGACGGCGCGGTCGCTGAACTCTACATCGACCTCGCGGACACGGGGAGAGTGTTGTGGTTGCGCGGTAAGCTAACCGTTGGGGGGAACCAATGACTTTACCGATGAAACAACACTCACCTATCCCATTCCCAGCGATGGGTGAAGCAACCCGCGTCATCGCCTACCCACAAACCGGCCCGGCTGGGCCTCGTGGGGAACGGGGTGAGCGCGGCCCTGCAGGCCCGGCATCCGAACTCCCTGCAGTCTGGTCAGGCGTGGGCCCACCACCCGACTACATTCCCGGTTCGAAGCCGGGGGATACCTACATCGACACCGCCACCGGCGACACCTACACACTCACTTAGGGGGAAATCACTCATGGCATGGGTACAGACAGGCAACATCCGCGGCCCGGTAGGCCCAGCAGGCGCACCAGGCGAACAAGGCCCAACCGGCCCGGCAGGCCCAGCGGGCGCGCCGGGTGAACGAGGCCCAGAAGGCCCCAAGGGGCCACAAGGCCCGAAGGGCGACCCCGGCCCTAAGGGTGAAGACGGCAAGGGCATTTCCATCGCTGGGCAGGTCGACACCTACCAAGACCTGCCGAAAGACCTCACCGAGGCTGACGCCGGTAAAGCTTTCCTCGTCGAAGACGACGGCGACCTGTACGTGTGGAGTGGGAAGCGATTCCCCGCGGATGGGCAGGGTACTGATTTCCGTGGCCCGGCTGGTGAACGGGGGCCGCAGGGTGAGGCTGGCCCGCGGGGTGAGCAGGGTGAGCGTGGTGACGCTGGCCCGACTGGCCCGCAAGGTGAGCAGGGTGCCCAGGGGCCGCAGGGTAAGCGCGGCTCGAAGTGGTTTATCGGTGAGGGCGCCCCGGGCGACATCGAGGGCATGGAGGAAGACGACCTGTACCTGGACACGCTCACTGGCGTGGTCTACCAGCAGCGCTAAAGGGGAGGTGTGTAGCTAGTGGCGTGGGAGAAAAAAGGCACAATCTCAGGCCCACCCGGCCCGCCAGGTGTCGTAGTCTCCGAAACCGAACCCGAGCACGGGGAGATCTGGGTGGACCCGTCGGGTGATGACCAGATTATGGAGGTTGTCGGCCCGGCCGGCCCTCCTGGCCCGCCTGGTGAGCAAGGGCCGCGTGGTGACGAAGGACCTCCGGGGTCTACCGGCCCTGCTGGTGAGCGGGGGCTGCAGGGTATCCCCGGGCCGCCTGGGCCGCAGGGTAAGACCGGTGCGGCGGGTGCGACTGGTGAGCGTGGCCCGCAGGGCCCGAAGGGCGATAAGGGTGATACTGGCCCGAAGGGTGCTACTGGCAAGAATGGTGAGTCGGCACCGAAGCACTACGGTGCTTTGCGTTGGTCTGGTGGCTGGTACAACCCGCCAACTAACTCGTTCACTCGGTTGAAAACCAATTCGGATGGGCGGTTGACAACGTACATGGACACCGGCGGGGTGACATCCACATCGGGGGATGCGCCGTGCCTTATCGCCCCAATCAACGGGTGGTACCAGGTATCCGCTACGCAGACGTGGGGCAACGGCAACTCTATCCGCGGCATGGGATTGGGCACCAACCTGTACGACGGTGGTAAGGGCATGGTCGTGTGGGCTGACGTGACGTTCGGTGGTTTCGGGACGGTGTCGGCGGCGCATTACCTGACCGCTGGCACTCGGCTGTATCCGTGGACGTGGTCGGGCGCAGACCAGACCGGCATGTCCGGAATTGACCGCGATATTTCGTCCGAGTATTCAATCGTGCTGCTGCAGCCGGCTTAGAGGGGGTGTGTCATGACGGTGATTCGGTTTAAGGATGAGTCGGGTGTGTATCGCACGGTGCCGTATTTCAAGGGGGAGAAAGGAGACCCGGGGGCGAAGGGGGACCGCGGACCGGCCGGTAAAGACGGGTATCAGAAGCCGTCGGGTGGCATCCCGATTACTGACCTGGAGTCGAAGGCGCAGTCTGCGATTAGTGATGTGCAGTCGGCGACCTATTCGGTGGTAGGTGGGTCGTTGATGAAGCGTACTTCTACGGGCGCGGTGTCGGTGGCGGACCCTACAGCATCGGTGCATGCCGCTAATCGGAAATACGTGGATGATGCGGTCGCGGCGAAGATACAGGTTGTGTCCGCGTTGCCGGCTTCCCCTGCCGCGGACGTTCTCTATCTCATCCCGGAGTGAGACGATGAGCCTCAATTTTGGTGGGAAGAAAATCGGTGCGGTGTACGTCGGTGGCCGGAAGGTCAAGGAGGCGTATCTCGGTTCGCGGAAGGTGTATTCGTCCGGGTTGCCGTCGGGCACGACGTTCAATCTGACGTTGGGTGCGAATGGTACGGAGGTGCTTCCGGTTGATTCCGGTACGTGGAAGGTGCAGGGGTCGCGGTCGTTCTATCTTTTGCGGGATGGTGTGCGTACGGGGTCGTCTTCGTCTTTCGTGCAGTTTACTTCTGCGGGTGAGCAGTGGAGTGTGTCGAATCCGTCGTCGTGGTTGAAGAACCAGGTGACGGTGGTGAAGGTGTAGTGATGTGGGTGGTGCAAGTTTGGCTACGCCAAATCCCACGACATTTCCACGACATGCACGACTGTAACGGGGTGCATCAGACTGTATGGGGCTGTATCTGTAATCGGACATAACCCCAGCTCAAACCACAAAAACCAACCACGACCAGCAACGTCCCAAAAACGCCGAGACTGGTTTACACCCAGTAGGTCACAGGTTCGAGCCCTGTAGGACGCAC
>VNIW01000168.1_pt1 | contig 35514 bp, 32 predicted proteins | sample 7248591 | NCBI WGS metagenome assembly VNIW01 (sample SAMN12251776, study PRJNA551026) | human skin metagenome | isolation source: skin samples from patients infected with Netherton Syndrome | host: Homo sapiens | place: France:Paris | reverse complement strand
CCGACGGCCGTAACCACGTGCCCTCCGAAGCAAATGGTGCCGCCGCGCGTTTCCCGATCCGCGGCCGCTGCGATGGCGTGCGCGAGGTTTGCCGGCCCGTCTGGATCCGTGGAGTCCGCGGGGCGCTGGGCGCCAGTGAGCACGACCGGGCTGTCGCCGAAGAAAAGATCCAAGGCCAGAGCCGTGTCCTCCATCGAATCAGTGCCGTGGGTTACCACCACGCCCGTTGTTTCTGGCTTGGCCAGCTCGCGGGCGATGGTGGCCACGAGACCGTCGAGATCCGCAAAGGTCAGCGACGACGAATCCAGCCGGGACGTATCGACGGGGGAGCAGTCGATACCGGCGAGCGGAAAGCGTTTACCCGCTGCGTCGCGTGCGCGCTCCACCAGGTCGGCCGCGCTGAGTGTGGGAACGAGCGCACCGCCGGCTGTGGCGTCGGCCGTGCAGGCGATGGTGCCGCCGGTGGCAATAACCGCGATGCGCGGGTGGGGAAAGGAGGTGTCGGTCGCGATGTCGGCGGGGTGAACAGCCCGCTGTGATTCGGCGTGGGAGTGCATGGATCACAGGATAGGCCAGGGAAAATCGCGTCCTTGCTATCCCGTGACGGCGTTGCGTATGTGAAAGATGTGGCGAAAGAGTTGTACCATCGGCTGTATCTACGCGCGTTCCCAACCGCGAGTTCGGCGAACGCGTGCCTGCAAAAAGACCAAAGGAGACACGTCATGCACACCTCTTTCGCCCGCAAGTGTGGTGCGGGCATCATGGCCCTGTCCGCCGCTGCCGCGCTGGCAGCCTGCTCGTCTGACGGTGACGATTCCGCGCCGAAGTCGGAGGAGAAGAAGGAGTCGACCAAGACGTCGGAGGCGACCCCGGAGCAGCCGACCGCGGCTGAGCTCAACGAGGTCCTGACCAAGGCCAGCGACCCGAATGTGCCCACCGAAGAGAAGGTGAAGACTGTCCAGGGCGGCGAGTCTGCACCGGAGCTTTTTGACACGATGACGCAGTCGAAGGTGGAGTCCGGGGCGGAATTCGAGGTCGTTGACCCGGTGCTTCCGGGCGTCGAGCCGAACTCGGTCATGGCCGCGGTGCGCTTTTCCACCCCGGAACAGCCGGATCAGAACGCCGACAACGTGATCTTCGTCCACGAGGACGGCGTGTGGAAGCTGTCCCAGTCGTGGGCATGCACCCTGATCACCAATACCGTGGCCCCGGATCAGGTCCCGGCTATGTGTAAGGATCAGGCCGAAGGCGGCGACCAGAACAACGTGGAAAAGGCGCCGCAAGGCGAGGAAGCACCTGCCCCGGCTCCGGCCCCGGAGGGTGCCCCGGCTCCAGAGGGTGCTCCTGCACCGGAAGGTGAGCAGCCCCCGGCGCCCGCTCCGGAGGGAGCTCCGGAAGGCGCTCCTGCACCGGAAGGCCAGTAGCTAGCCGTAACCGGTGACAACCGCTACTTCGTCTCCTGCCGCGGGGCGAATTCAACCCCCGTGACGGATGACTGCACGACACGCAGCGGGGAGTCGTCGGTTCCGTAGACGACCTGCGTGTCCACGTCGACCGAGCCCTTGGTGGGGAGGGGCTGGTGTAGGTCGACCGTGAGCGTACCCTTCGAAGAGCTCGTGGTGTTTTTCACTGCGAGCTCTTTTCCTTCCAGGTCTGTCCCTTGCGCCTCCGCGCCGAAGGACAGCGCGCCCAGGCTCGGGCGCTGGCTGACATCCACGCCAAGGGTGACCGTGTCGTCGTCTCCTACGTCCTGCAGTGTGTAGGTGGTCGTCTGCAGCATGGTGGCCTCTCCGGCGACCCGGGTTTCCACGGTCCACGTTGCGCCCTTGCCGATCTCTTCTTCGGGGAAGACCACCGGCATGGACGTGAGCTTGGTCAGGGCGCGCTCCGCGGCGGCGCGGGCGCCGTCGTCGGCATCGGTGGGCGCGGCGAGGCGCAGCGAGCTGATTGAACCATCGTCGGCGCCGCGCCACCCCAGCTGAAAACCGTCGGCGCTGGACAGATCCGCCGCATCGTCCCCCTCCGCGGTGGGGTGCGAGGCGGTGAAAAACACATTGCGGGTCGCCGGCTTTTGGTCCGCGTCGTCGGTGGCCTCGTCCGTGCTGCCGGACAGCGGCAGGGTGGTGGTGCGCGTGTCGATGTCGTGCGGGGTGAAACCGCCTACCGCATCGTCGCGCATGACATCCTGGCTAAAACCTTCCTTCACCGTTGCGGTGACGTCCTGCTTTTGCCCGATATCGGTAAAGGCGAGCACCTTCTTTTCCCCGTGGCCGGCGTCTTTGAGCTCCACGCGGGGCGGATCGACCTTGACTCCCACCGGCTGGTCCACAGGTGTATCGGGAGCGGAGTCTTCGCACGCGGTGACGGCCGTAAGACCGAGGGTGCAAGCGGTAATGACAGCGAGAGTTTTGGCACGAAACACGCAGCCCAAATTACCGGACACGCCGCGGGGGATTGCAGGGTGTGCCTTATATAATGGTTCGGGTGGCACAGAAAAGGGGTAGATGGATAGGGCTCATGGCGGGCATTGCCCTCGCCGTGGCGGCCGCCGATCAGGCAGTCAAGCACGTGATGCTCAACTGGCTGACGGAGGGTGTTCCGCAACCGGTCATTGGTGACTGGTTCCGCTTCGTCCTCCTGTTCAACCCCGGCGCGGCCTTTTCCATGGGTGGAGAAGCCTTTACCTGGTTGTTTACTACTATCCAGCTGGTCTACATCGTCGCGGTGGCGATTGCCGCCCCGCGCATCTCATCGCGCTGGCAGGCTGTTGGGCTCGCTCTCATCGCCGGCGGTGCGTTAGGAAACTTCATCGACCGCATCACCCGTGAGCCGGGATTTTGGTTCGGGCACGTCGTGGACTTCATCTCGGTGGGCAACTTCGCCGTCTTTAACCTTGCCGATGCCGCCATTACCGTCGGTGTTGGTGTCTTTGTCGCAGCGCTTCTATTCGATGGAGGGAGGCAGAGTAATGACGCAGCGTGAGCAGAGGAATCTCCCCGTCCCGGAAGGGCTGGAGGGGATGCGGGCCGACGCGGCGCTGGCTAAGCTGCTGGGCCTTTCCCGGTCTGTGGCCGCCGAGCTCTGTGCGGCCGGCGATGTGGTCGTGGAAGGCACCGCCGTGGGCAAGTCGGACCGTCTCGTCGCCGGCAGCTGGCTGGATGTGACTCTGCCCGAGCCGCCGAAGCCGCTGGTGCCCAAGGAAGAACTCGTCGAAGGGATGGACGTTCTCTACTTCGACGATGACGTCATCGCGGTGCACAAGCCGGTCGGGGTGGCCGCGCACCCGACCATCGGCTGGGAGGGGCCCACCGTGGTGGGTGGGCTGGCCGCCGCGGGTTTCCGGATCTCTACCTCCGGACCGCCGGAGCGCAAGGGGATTGTCCAGCGCCTCGACGTGGGTACGTCCGGCGTCATGGTCGTCGCCGCCAGCGAGCGCGGGTATTCGGTGCTCAAACAGGCCTTTCGCGATCGCACGGTAGAAAAGACTTACCACGCCCTAGTGCAGGGCCTTCCCGATCCGACCTCGGGGACTATTGACTCGAACATTGGCCGCCACCCCACGTCGGGATGGAAGTTTGCCGTGACCGATACGGGCAAGCGCGCCGTCACCCACTACGAGCTCATGGAGGCCTTCCGCGAGGCCAGCTTGGTCAAGGTCCACTTGGAGACCGGGCGCACCCACCAGATTCGCGTGCACATGGCCGCAACTGGGCACCCGTGCTGCGGCGATCCAATGTACGGGTCCGACCCAGAGCTGGCGAAGCGGCTGGGGCTTAACCGCCAGTGGTTGCACGCGGTTTCCCTCGGCTTCCACCACCCGGCCGACGGACGCTGGACGGAGATCACCGCGCCATACCCGGAGGACTTAAAAAACGCCCTGGGTAAGTTGCGATGACACGGCGCACCTTCGCCTTTCTTGGCGTAGTCGTGGTGGTGCTGTGCGCGGTGGTGTGGGCGGCCGGGGAGTTCGGGCCGCAGGCCGCACAGCCGGTGCAGGGCGACCAACTGGGCCCCGAGCGCGACGAAGACTTGGCGGCGTACCGGGAGCGGGCAGCCGCCACGCTGGAGGGTGGAGACGACGAGATGCCGCGCTTTGCCATGGTGAGTTTCCGCGAGCCCCTGTCTGCCGCGGACGCTGCGCAGGTGGTCGACTCGGTCCGACCGTCGCCGCGGCGCGTCAATGCGGTGATTCCGGTGTCCGCGCGCGCCATTGCCGTCTCCGAGCCCACCGCGGCAGACAGGGATCACGGCGGCCGCGCGGCTGTCTTCCAGCGTGGCCTGGACACCGCCAGCCGCGAGTTCGGCGAGCCCATTCCCGGCGTGCTGGAAAAACCGGAGCCCCGGATTGCAGCGGTGACCGTGTGGGATCGCCTGGAAGTACTACAGGCACTAGCGGCACGCGATCGCGTCATTGCCGTCGAAGCCGCACCAGAAGGGGCGGTGTGGGGTAACATTGCCCTGCGTCCACCGCCGGCAAGTAGCGCCTATGCGCCAAGCGGTGAGAACTCGCCGACCCTGGCAGATAAAAATGCTGCTCACCGCCGCTTTTAAGAAGCATTAGGCCGTCTTGACCCGCCCGCTATAATCACGCGCATGGCGAAAAACTCCTCCTTCGTGCATCTGCATAACCACACCGAATATTCCATGTTGGATGGAATGGCCAAGGTGGATCTGCTCGCGGAGGAGGTCGCCCGCCAAGCGATGCCAGCGGTGGGCATGACCGACCACGGCAACATGTTTGGCTCCGACGCCTTTTTCCGCAAGATGAAAGCCACCGGCATCAAGCCGATCATCGGCATCGAGGCGTACATGGCGCCTGGATCGCGCTTCAACAAGAAGCGCGTGCGGTGGGGAACTCCGGATCAAAAGCGTGACGATGTCTCCGCGTCCGGTGCCTACCTCCACCAGACGATGATCGCGGAGAACGTCACGGGCCTGCGCAACCTGTTCAAACTGTCCTCGCTGGCCTCCTATGAGGGGCAATTGGGTAAGTGGCCCCGCATGGACGCCGAGCTCATCGCGGAACACGCCGACGGGATTATCGCCACGACCGGCTGCCCGTCGGGCGACGTCCAGACCCGCCTGCGGCTGGGCCAGTTCGAGGAGGCACTCGAAGCCGCCGCGATGTGGCAGGACATCTATGGCAAGGATAATTACTTCCTCGAGCTGATGGACCATGGGCTGGACATCGAAAAGCGCACGCGCGACGGCCTGTTGGAGATCGGCCGCAAGCTGGACCTCCCGCCGCTGGTGACCAACGACTGCCACTACGTTCTCGAATCGCAGGCGTCGAGCCACGAGGCGATGCTGTGTGTGCAGACCGGCAAGACCTTCATGGATCCGGACCGGTTCAAGTTCGGCGGCACGGGCTACTACATCAAGTCCGCGAAGCAGATGCGCGAGCTGTGGGATGACATGGTCCCGGACGGGTGCGACAACACCCTGTGGATCGCGGAGCGCGTGGGCGACTACGACGAGGTGTGGGAGGAGCACCCGCACGACCGCATGCCTATCGCGGACGTCCCGGAGGGTGAAACCCCGACGTCGTGGCTGACCAAGGAGGTCATGCGCGGCCTGGAGGATCGTTTTCCGGGCAAGGAGGTCCCGCAGGAGTACATTGACCGCGCTGAATACGAAATCAGCGTCATCGACATGAAGGGCTACCCGTCCTACTTCCTCATCGTCGCGGAGCTGATTAAGTACGCGCGCTCGGTGGGTATCTGGGTCGGCCCCGGCCGTGGTTCCGCAGCCGGTGCGTTGGTGGCGTACGCGCTGACCATTACCAACATTGATCCGATTGAGCACGACCTCATTTTCGAGCGTTTCTTGAACCCGGAGCGCCCGTCCGCGCCTGATATCGATATCGACTTCGACGATCGCCGCCGTGGCGAGATGATCACCTACGCCGCCGAACGCTGGGGCGAGGACAAGATTGCGCAGGTCATCACCTTCGGCACGGTGAAGACCAAGCAGGCGATTAAGGACTCGGCGAAGGTGCACTTCGGGCAGCCGGGCTTCCAGATGGCCGACCGCATCAACGGCGCGCTGCCGGCGCCGATCATGGCGAAGGATATTCCGCTCAAGGGCATCACGGACCCGGATCACGAGCGCTACTCGGAGGCTGCCGAGGTCCGCACGATGGTGGAAACCGATCCGGACGTCAAGAAGATCTACGACACCGCCCGCGGCCTGGAGGGCGTTATCCGCCAGGCCGGCGTGCACGCCTGTGCGGTGATTATGGCGTCGGTGCGCCTGCTCGATCACATCCCGATGTGGAAGCGCAACGCCGACGGCGCGATCATCACCGGCTGGGACTACCCGGCCTGCGAGGCCATCGGTCTGCTGAAGATGGACTTTCTGGGCCTGCGCAACCTCACCGTTATCGGCGATGCGTTGGATAACGTGCGCAAAAACCGTGGGGAAGAGGTCAAGCTGGAAGAGCTCCACGCCGATGCCCCGGAGGTGTCTAAGGTCTACGAGCTGCTCTCGCGCGGCGACACCCTGGGCGTGTTCCAGCTGGACTCCGGTGGCATGCAGGAGCTGCTCAAGCGCATGAAGCCGACCGAGTTCAAAGATATTGTCGCGTCGCTGGCGCTCTACCGCCCGGGCCCGATGGGCGTGAACGCGCACTGGGAGTACGCGGACCGCAAGAACGGCCGCAAGCCCATCACGCCGATCCACCCCGAGTTGGACGAGCCGCTCAAGGACATCCTGGCGGAGACCTACGGTCTCATTGTGTACCAGGAGCAGATCATGCGTATCTCGCAGAAGGTGGCTAACTACACGGCCGGCGAGGCAGATAAGTTCCGTAAGGCCATGGGTAAAAAGAAGCCGGAAGTGCTGGCTCAGCAGTACGAGAAGTTCTCGGGCGGCATGTTCGACAACGGCTACTCCAAGGAAGCGGTGGACGCGCTGTGGGGCACTATCGAGCCGTTCGCCTCCTACGCGTTCAACAAGTCGCACGCGGCGGGCTACGGTCTCGTGTCGTTCTGGACCGCCTACCTCAAGGCCTACTACGCCCCGGAGTACATGGCGGCGCTTCTGACCTCGGTGGGCGATAAGAAGGACAAGTCCGCCATCTACCTGGCAGACTGCCGGCACCTGGGCATTAACGTGCTTCCCCCGGACGTCAACCAGTCGGCGGAGAACTTCGAGGCTGTCGAGGACGACATTCGCTTCGGCATGGGTGCTATCCGCAACGTCGGATCCGAGGTTGTGGAGTCCATCATTAAATCCCGCGAGGAAAAGGGCGAGTATCGGTCCTTCTCGGACTACTTGGACAAGATTGAGCTCGCCGCGTGTTCGAAGCGCGTGACCGAATCTCTCATCAAGGCCGGCGCCTTCGATTCTCTGGGCCACCCGCGCAAGGGGCTCATGCTCATCCACGAGGATGCGGTGGATGCTGTGCAGACGACGAAGAAGGCCGCGGACAAAGGGCAGTTCGATCTCTTCGCCGGCTTGGGCGGTGGGGATGGCGCCGATGCGGACGGCGGGGCGAAAAACGCGTTCGCCATCGACATCCCGGACGAGCACTGGGAGCGCAAGCACGAGCTGGCCCTGGAGCGCGAAATGCTGGGCTTGTACGTCTCTGGCCACCCTCTCGACGGTTTCGAGGACGCGCTCGACGCGCAGACAGACACCCCGCTGCCGAAGATCCTCTCCGACGAGGTGCGCAACAACCAGGACGTCATCATCGGCGGCATTATCTCGTCGGTGGACCGGCGCTTTTCCAAGAAGGATGGCTCGCCGTGGGCCATCGTTACCGTGGAAGACCACCATGGCGCCCAGGTGGAGATCTTGGTGTTCAACAAGGTCTACTCCCTGGTCGCGCCGCAGATCGTGGAGGACAACATCATCCTGGCCAAGGCCCAGGTGCGCTACCGCGACGACCGCCGCTCACTGTTTTGTAACGACATCCGCGTGCCGGATCTGGGCCCAGGCGGGGGAGCGGGCCTGCCGCTGCGCCTGACGATGCGCACCGATCAGTGCACGATGAACAACATCGCGCGCCTGAAAGACGTGCTGCTGAAAAACTCGGGCGACTCGAGCGTGTACCTGACCCTGGTAGACGGGGAGAACCAGACCCAGCTCATCCTCGGCGACCACCTACGCGTCGAGCGCAACAGCAATCTGATGGGCGATCTCAAGGCCTCGATGGGGCCGGGAATATTAGGGTAGCCAGCACTGGCGGCGCCATGGTTTCCTAGGGTAGACAGCACAGTCTATTGAGAGGATTGGGCCACCATGGCGCAGACCATTCGCACGACCCACGTCGGCTCCCTTCCGCGCAGCCCGGAGCTGCTGGAGGCCAACCAGCGCCGCGCGAGCGGCGACATCGCAGATGCGGAGTTTCACGAGATTCTGGAACACGCCGTCGATGAGGTGGTCAAGCGCCAGGTTGAGGTGGGGCTGGACATCGTCAATGACGGCGAATACGGCCACATCACCTCCGGGGCCATTGATTACGGCGCCTGGTGGAACTATTCCTTTTCGCGCCTCGGCGGGCTGACCTTCACAGACACGGACCGCTGGGAGGCCCAAAAGGTCGTCCGCTCGGAACCGGGCAACCCGCGCCTGACGTCCTTCCCGGACCGCCGCGACCGTGCGCTGTTTAGTGCCGCGTACGAGGATCCGGACTCCGGGATTCTTACCGGCCGGGCCAAAGTGGCAAACCCGGAATTCACCGGCCCGATTACCTACATTGGCCAGGATCAGGTGGACACCGACGCCCGCCTGTTGCGCCGCGCCGCGGACAAGGCCGGGGCGAGCGACGCGTTCATCGCCGCGCTCTCGCCCGGCGCCGCTGCACGCCTGGACAACCGCTACTACGACTCTGACCATGAGGTCATCGCCGCCTGTGGCGAGGCGTTAAGCCACGAATACCGGGCGATTGTCGATGCCGGCTTTACCGTCCAGTTCGATGCCCCGGACCTTGCCGAGGCGTGGGATCAGATCAACCCGGAGCCGTCCGTGGAGGACTTCCAGAAGTTCATTCGCGAGCGTATCGATGTCCTCAACGACGCCATTTCCGGTCTGCCGCGCGAGAAGACCCGGCTGCATATCTGCTGGGGGTCCTGGCACGGCCCGCACGTGACCGACGTGCCCTTCGCGGACATTATCGATGAGATCCTGCGCGCCAAGGTGGGAGGCTTTTCCTTCGAGGCGTCCTCGCCGCGCCACGCGCACGAGTGGCGCGTCTGGCAGGACCACCAGCTGCCGGACAATGCGGTCATCTATCCCGGCGTGGTCTCGCACTCCACGAACGCGATCGAGCACCCGCGCCTGGTGGCCGACCGGATCGTGAAATTCGCCGAACTCGTCGGCCCCGAGCGTGTTGTCGCCTCTTCCGACTGCGGGTTGGGCGGCCGTCTGCACGAACAGCTGGCGTGGGCCAAGCTCGAATCCTTGGTGGAGGGGGCGGAGATCGCCGCGCGCGAGCTCAACGGATAATAGGGGACATGGAGACGTCTTTTCAGCTCCCGCGCGCCGGGGTAGTGACCGAGCACGAAGATGAGATCAAGCGCTCCCGGTTCATCGCCCTGGTGGGCCGCGTGGAATCGGAGGCAGAGGCCCGCGAGTTCATCGCGGAGGCACGCCACCGGTTCCCCGATGCCCGGCATCACTGCTCGGCCTATGTTCTCCATGTCCCAGGCGCGCAGCCGGTCGAGCGTTCCTCGGACGATGGGGAGCCGTCGGGCACGGCGGGAAAGCCAATGCTGGACGTGGTCAAAGGCTCCGGCATGCGCAATATCTGCGCGGTGGTCGTGCGTTACTTCGGCGGGGTGAAACTCGGCGCCGGGGGACTGGTCCACGCATACGGTGGCGCGGTCAGCGCCGCGATGGCCGACGTCCCGCGCGTCACGCGGAGTTTGAAGGAACTGTATTCCGTTCACGTCGGACACGCCGCTGCCGGCCGGCTTGAGGCGGATCTGCGCGCCCGCAAAGCGGATGTGCGCGACGTCCGGTACGCGGCCGACGTGGAGATCGTGCTCGCTACTTGGCCGGGTGGCGGGGAGGAACTCGCCGAGTTACTGGCCGGGCTCACCCAGGGCGAGATCCACCCAAAGCGGGTGGGTGAGGACTGGGTCGAGACCTAATCGGGGAGCAAAAGCGCCGTAGTAGGCTGGGCGCCATGACTATGCAGCGGCGCCCCAATAATCCGATTGAAAAGAAGAAGCAGGACGTCCGGCGGTACACCCGCAACGGTGTGGTCACCGTGGGTGGGGGAATTGCCGGCGGCTTGCTCCTCGCATTCGTTATGTCCGGTAGCTCGTGGTTCTGGTTGAGCTTGGGCCTCGTGGTCGCGGTCGTGGGCGGCGTCTACAACTGGTCCAAGGTCAACCGCATCGTCAACGAGAAGTACACCGACAGGTAACTTTCTAGATTCGACCGTTTATGACCTCTCCTGATGGGCGCCCCGTCCGCATCGATGCATGGGTGTGGGCGGTGCGCATGTTTAAAACCCGCGCGCAGGCGGCAGAAGCCGTGAAAGCGGGCCACGTCAAAATTAACGGCAAATCCGTCAAACCTGCCGAGCAGGTAGTGCCTGGTGACCGCGTGCGCGTATGGAAGAACCACCACGAGCACGATCTCGAGGTGTTGGCGACGGTGCGCAAACGCGTGGGCGCCCCGGTGGCGCGCACCTGTTATACCGACCACGCGCCGCCACCCCCGCCGAAAGAATTTGTTCCCCTCCCGCCGCAGCGCGATAAGGGTGCTGGTCGCCCCACTAAGAAGGATCGTCGCCAATTAGAGGCGTTCCGGAAGCGCCTGCGGGGGTAGTGGTCGTTACCCCCGTTATCTGGCCGCGGACATCGCTAAGTAGTGCAAATCCTTTGGGATATAGTGTGACCGGCGGCATTGACGGGGGTGGCTGCACCCCCGATATATACCGAACGTGCGTTACGCATGAAATCGATGACCTGCCCTAATGAATTAAATCGTCCCGCGCGGACATTGTCGGATTTTTCCGATAGGGATCCCAGGTCAGGAGTACTAAACTGAGGAACCGGCGGGGCACGCCGCAGCGAGTTCGAAGCCATTTCCCCGATGCAGATTCGTGCGTGTAGGGATTTCGGTGGGTGCCTTGGGAAAGTGCGGCTATCGCCCCCAGATAACGCAACTCATCCGTTGAGAAGGGAGTCGCATTCGTGACCACCGCAACTCAGTCAGTGAAGTTCGACGCCTGGAAAGAATTCGAACCCGGTCCGTGGACCGAGGGAATCGACGTCCGTGACTTCATCCAGCGCAACTACACGCCGTACGACGGGGACTCGTCGTTCCTCGAGGGTCCGACCGATAAGGTCAAGCGCACCTGGGACCACCTGGAAGACAAGTACCTGTCCGTGGAGCGCAAGCAGCGCATCTACGACGTGGACACCGAGATCCCGACCGACATTGACGCCTTCCCGGCCGGCTACATCAGCGAAGATGACGATGTCATCGTCGGCCTGCAGACGGACGTTCCGCTCAAGCGCGCCATGATGCCGAACGGCGGCTGGCGCATGGTCGAGCAGGCCATCCGCGAGGCGGGCAAAGAGCCGAACGAAGACGTCAAGGAAATCTTCACCCGCTACCGCAAGACCCACAACCAGGCCGTGTTCGACATCTACACGCCGAACATCCGCAAGGCCCGCCACTCCCACATCATCACGGGCCTGCCGGATGCCTACGGCCGCGGCCGCATCATCGGTGACTACCGACGCATCGCCCTTTACGGTGTCGACTACCTCATCGAAGAGAAGATGAAGGACCGCGACTCCGTGGCCGACGCTGGCTTCAGCGAGCAGTGGGCCCGCTACCGCGAGGAGCACTCCGACCAGATCCTGGCGCTGAAGAAGCTGAAGAAGATGGCGGAGTCCTACGGTTTCGACATCTCCAAGCCGGCCACCAACGCGCACGAAGCAGTGCAGTGGACCTACTTCGGCTACCTGGGCTCCATCAAGTCCCAGGACGGCGCCGCCATGTCCATCGGCCGCCTGTCCGCGTTCTTCGACATCTACTTCGAGCACGACCTGAAGGCCGGCATCATCACGGAGAAGGACGCGCAGGAGATCATCGACTCCCTCGTGATGAAGCTGCGCATTGTGCGCTTCCTGCGTACCGAGGACTACGACCAGATCTTCTCCGGCGACCCGTACTGGGCCACTTGGTCGGACGCCGGCTTCGGCGAAGACGGCCGCCACCTGGTGACCAAGACCGCGTTCCGCCTGCTGCAGACCCTCATTAACCTGGGTCCGTCACCGGAGCCGAACATCACCATCTTCTGGGATCCGGAGCTGCCGGAAGGCTACAAGAAGTTCTGCGCCCACATCTCCATCGAGACCTCGTCCATCCAGTACGAGTCCGACAAGCAGATTCGCCAGCAGTGGGGCGACGACGCAGCCATCGCGTGCTGTGTCTCCCCGATGCGAGTGGGCAAGCAGATGCAGTTCTTCGGCGCGCGTGTCAACGCCGCGAAGGCTCTGCTGTACGCCATCAATGGCGGCCGCGACGAGATGACCGGTGAGCAGATCGTGGACGGCTACGAGCCCGTCACTGGCGATGGCCCGCTGGACTTCGACGATATCTGGCAGAAGTACGAGGAGATGCTTGACTGGGTCGTTGGCACCTACGTCGAGGCCCTGAACATCATCCACTACAGCCACGACCGCTACGCCTACGAGGCCATCGAGATGGCCCTGCACGATTCGGACATCGTCCGCACCATGGGCTGCGGCATCGCCGGCCTGTCCATCGTCGCGGACTCCCTGGCGGCCATCAAGTACGCCAAGGTCACCCCGATTCGGGATGAGAGCGGCCTCATCGTCGACTACAAGACCGAGGGCGAGTTCCCGGTCTATGGCAACGACGATGACCGCGCGGATGACATTGCGGCCACGGTGGTGCACACCATCATGGAGAAGATCAAGCAGATCAAGCTCTACCGCAACGCCATCCCGACCCAGTCCGTGCTGACCATCACCTCGAACGTGGTCTACGGCAAGGCCACCGGTTCGTTCCCGTCCGGGCACGAGGCCGGCACCCCGTTCGCACCGGGCGCCAATCCGGAAAACGGTGCGGACACCCACGGTATGGTCGCTTCCATGCTGTCGGTGGGCAAGTTGGACTACAACGACGCCCTCGACGGAATCTCTCTCACCAACACCATCACCCCGCAGGGCCTGGGCCGGACTCCGGAGGAGCGCATCGACAACCTCGTCGGCGTTCTGGACGCTGGCTTCATCATGGAAGACGCCTAAGCCGACCAACCGTTAACCCTCTCAACCCATCACCTTCACCCAATGTGAAACTTGAAAGGAGTTTCCCATCATGACTACCCCGACCTTCGAGCAGCGCCTCAACAGCATGAAGACCAACCGCGACGCACACAAGATGAACAGCGGTCTCTACCACGCCAACGTCAACGTGCTGGACAAGGCGACCCTGGAGGATGCAGTTGAGCACCCGGAGAAGTACCCGAACCTGACCGTTCGCGTCTCCGGCTACGCCGTCAACTTCGTCAAGCTGACCAAGGAGCAGCAGCTGGACGTTATCTCCCGTACCTTCCACCAGGAGTCCTAACCCATGGGAGATGGCACTACTGGTGTAGTCACCCTCCAGCCGGAAGAGGGTGAGAAAGTTCGCGGAGTAGCTTCCGGCCTCGGAAGCGACAACTCTCTCGACGAGCTCGGCCGCCCGGAACTCATGGAGGCCCGCCGCACCGGCGACATCGCCCTCGTTCACTCGTGGGAGATTGTTACCGCGGTCGACGGACCCGGCACCCGCATGACGATGTTCCTGTCGGGCTGCCCGCTCCGGTGCCAGTATTGCCACAATCCGGACACCATGGAGATGAAAACCGGCACGCTGGAACGCGTGGAAGACGTGGTCAAGCGCATCAAGCGCTACAAGCCCGTATTCCGCGCCTCCGGCGGCGGTCTCACCATCTCCGGCGGTGAGCCACTGTTCCAAATGGCGTTTACCCGGCGAGTGCTCAAAGCCGTGCACGACGAGGGCATCCACACCGCGATTGATACCTCCGGTTTCCTCGGCGCCCGGCTCACGGACGAGGACTTGGAGAACATCGACCTGGTTCTGCTGGATGTGAAGTCCGGTGACGAAGAGACCTACCGCACCGTGACCGGCCGCCAGCTGGCGCCCACCATTAAGTTTGGTGATCGCCTCTCGGCCATCGACAAGCCGGTCTGGGTCCGCTTCGTGGTGGTTCCGGGGCTGACCGATTCGCCGGAGAATGTCCGCAACGTCGCGGACATCGTGGGTCGCTGGACCAACAACGTGCAACGCGTCGAGGTCCTCCCGTTCCACAACATGGGTGCGGACAAGTGGCACGACCTCGGGATGAAATACAACCTCGAGGACACCAAGCCGCCCAAGGCAGAGGACGTGGAAAAGATCCGTAACGTCTTCCGCGCCAAGGGGCTGGAAGTCCACTAGCGCGGCACGCGGCCGGCTCGCTTCGCACCACGCGCGCTTGGGCGCTAGCGCTCCTTCTTCGACCGACTTTCGCGGTCGTCTCCGGAGCGCAGCGCTTTCAGGCGCGCATTGAGCCGTTTTATGCGTCCCTTGCGCGAGCCCGTGTGCCCGGTTTCTGTGATGTGTTGTTCGCCGAAGCGGTTGAGCAAGAGGTCATCGACAAGCCGCACCTGGCCGGGGCGGAAACGGTACCGCATCGCGTGATGCACCCGCTCGATGTCTTCTACCTGGATCAGATCCCGCAGCTGGCGCATCGAGGTAATGCCGTTGGCCTCCAGCAATTCGGCAAGCCAGCGGTAGTGCTCAGAACGTGACAGCGGGAACCGCGAGCCCAGCAAGACGGCGAGAAGTCCGGGCAACGTATCCGCGGTGATCTCGATGTTGCTGTCCGCGGCGGCCTCGGTCTCAGGGTTTTTCAGCGCTGCAATCTCATCGAATTGCTGGTCCGCGAGCTCGATCAGCCCAGCAGCAAGCGTGAATAGCCGATCGACCTGGGGCGACGGCGGCTTCGGGCCGTGCTTGTAGCGGATATCGTGCTCGAATTCGGCCCAGGCGTGCTGCAGGACGGTGCGGATCTGCACCTCGAACGTCATGCCGCGGAACTCGGCCAATTCCTCAATCGCGTCCGTGACACGCAAGATCAAGTGGTGGCTGCCGTAACCGAAGCCGCCAGAAATGCGCGTCTGCGCCGCCTTATCCACCGATCGGACAACCTCGAAGGACTCACCGAGCACGTCAATGGCTTGCGGGATAGCGGTGGAGTGGAACAAAGTGACCCGTACCCCGACTAGGTCATGGATATCGGTCCACGGGTTGGGGTAGGCAGGCTCACCGGTCTCCGGCGACTTCTTCTTCGCCTTCGCCTTGTAGGACGGCCACCGCTTCACCCGAGCGGCGACGCGGTCGAAGATGACGCCGGCGTCATTGAGCAGATCCTCGATTGCCTCCACGAAGTCAGCGGCGGCGGTGGGGTGGTGACGCACCCACTCGTGGTAGCGGTTGCCCAGCCGCGACATTGCGCTTTCCGGCATCGGTGAGGGGCACTTCCTTTCAGCAGAGATACTCGCGTGGAAAACCGTTAGCCCATACTAGTGGGAAATCCACCAACCGGTCAGCGGCGGCACCGGTCGTCGAACCCGCCGCAGCGGAATGCTGGCCCACCCACTGCGCCAGCGTGTAGGCCATGGACTGCCCGCACTCGGGAAGTGCCACCAGTGTGTGCCGGTCTGGGGCGAGGTAGACGACTTGTTCGGTATCCAGGTAGCCACGCAGGTGTTCGTCCAACACGGCGAAGGCGCGCGGGTGCGCCAGCCAGCTGGTGGCGAAACCGCCGATGCCAGCGACCTGGACCCCAGTGACCTCGGCGAAGCTGGTGGACTCGGAAACCAGCTCGGCGGGCAGGAGGGAGGCGAAGTACTCGCGTGCCGGGCGGAGCCAAAACCTGAGGTTGTCGTCGGTGCGGCACGCGGTGATGAAGTTGTAGGCCGCCAGATTCCATGCCTGCCGGATGGAGATGTCGAGGGCATCCAGATCGCTGTGATTGAGCAGGTACGGGTCGTGCGGAACGAACTCGGGTACCTGCCGCGGTGCGGGCTCTTCGTCCGCGGAGATGAAAGAGGCCGCGCGGTCGACCGAGAAACCGGTGACCAGTGTGCGCGCCAGCGGCAAGGTGGCCAAGGTGTGGCTGCCGTAGTGGTCAGCAAACCCGCTGGTCTGATCCGCCGGCGTCACCGTCAGTACTGGGCGCAAAGCACCGCGGAGATCCGCGGCCGTGGCGTCAGCAGTCGGCGGGGCGGTTGCAGAAGCTAAGGGCGCGGAGGAGCCAGACGGGAAGGGGTGAGAACTAATTGGTCGAGCGGTGGTGGTGTGGCAGGTGGTCGTGGCGGCCAGCATGAAAGGCGGTCTCCTCAGGGCAGCGATCAGTGGAGTTACACCCCTATTGGACTGGCGCTGCCGGCGTTCGGTTCCCGCGGGATCTAAAACGGCGGCTCGGCGTCCGGGCCCCACGCTGCGTCGCCGCCTTCGTTCGGCGCGCCTTCTTCGGCAAGCCCCAGTACGTCGTAGAGCTTGCTCGCCGGCCAGATGTCGATGCCCTGGCCCTTCTCGTTGAGCTCGTCGGCGCGCTTTTCCTTGGAGGTCTTCTTGCCCCACTGCCCGACGACGAGGAGGGTGGTCTTTTTTGTGACGTTTTTGCCCACCTGGCCGCCGTGATCGGCGATCTGCGACCACAACTCACCCTTGTCGTACGGCTCGAAGTCGCCGGTAAGGGTGACGTGCTGGGAAAATAGAGGGTGGTCGCTGTCGGCGTCCAAGTTGGGATCCGGGATCGTGTCCGGGGTGGCCACGGACTGCCAGGGCGCCGGGGCGGAACCGTTGCCTTTCTTACCTCTCCCGGCCTTCGAGCCGCCCTTTCGGGAACCCGCAGCGCCATTTTTCGCGCCGGCATTTCGGGTGTCTTCCCGGAAGTCGGTCCCGGCACCCAAGTCGGCCGGGGACGTCGGGGCGGTCTTCGCCCGCAACACCGGCATGACCGCGTCCGCGGTCAACGAACCGAGGGTGAACTCACGGGCAGTGAAAAGGGTGTCGACGGTTCCCGCGTGCCCGAACTGCCGGGCCAAGAAGGACACGATGACGCCGGCAGCGCGGGCGTCGGCACAGGCGTCGTGATGCTGGAAAGCATCCATACCGGCAACCTTGGCCACCGTGGGCAGCTTGTGGTTGGCCACCTCGATGACGCCGCTGGCCGATGCATTGCGGGCCAGGGCGAGGGAACAGGCGAACGATAGCCGCGGCACGTCGGCGCCGCAGGCCAACAGCGCCTGCCGCAGGGCAGTCGAGTCGAACTGCGCATTGTGGGCGATAAAGACATCATCACCCAAGAAATCGATGAGCTCGCCGGCGGCGTGCGCAAACCCGGGGGCATCGGCGACGTCGTCGGCCGTGATGCCGTGAATGGAGACGTTGATGTCGTCGAAACCGTCCAGACCCGGGGGAGGGGTGCACAGCCACGACCGCGACTCGACCTCCTTGCCGTCGCGGAACCGTACGGCACCGATCTGGCAGACCGAGCCCCAGTTCCAGTTCGCGGTCTCCACGTCGACTGCCGTGAAGTCCAACCCCGTCACTCCGACGGCGGTGTCATCGGGGGTCTCGCCGCGCCGGGCGGCATCGATAAGCGCGGCGAGTGCGGCCGCGTCCTGATGCGGTGCGAAGCGGATGCGTGTCGACTCGCTGTCACCGTGGTAAATGGTGACAGTGCCGAAACCGGTTGCAGAAGGGCGCTCGGCCTCCGTAGACCGGATGTCACCGATGGCGATGACAGTCTCAGCTGCCCCCAGGCTGGCCGCAAGGAGCGTCGGACGGATGATGACTTGGTCGGCGGTGACGTCGACGTGGGCGGAGTGCGCAGTGACCGTCACGGGAAAATTCACGCCTTTCTACATCGACAACGGGGGTGCCACACGCACAGTGTGTGTGGGTACTGGGTGCGCGGGCGGGGAGTTGAGTGTCAGCCCGCTGAGGCCGCGGAGTCCATCTCCTGCAAGATGAGCATCGACCTAGGTTGGACACAAATATTACCCTCTGCTTCCACCACGGTTTCCGCCGCGGGGTAGCCGCCGGATTCCGCGGTATCCACCACGGTGGTCCAGCGCTGACCCAAGTCTGCTCCGGGCAGAGTGAAGTCGATGGCCTCGTGGTGCGCGTTAAAGATCAGGATGAAGGAATCGCCTTCAATGGGCTTTCCCGCATCATCCATCTCGTTGATTGCGGCGCCGTTGAGAAAGACCATCAGGGCCTTGCCAAAATCGTGGTCCCAGTCTTCCTGCGTCATCAGTTCGCCAGAGGGGACCATCCACGCAATATCGCGGTCGTGCGCGTCGGAGCCGAGCGGCCCGCCCGCGAAAAAGTGGCGGCGCCGGAACACCGGGTTGTCCCGCCGCAGCGCGATGAGCCGCTTGGTAAATACATGCAACTCGGAGTTCTTCTCCTTGTCCAGCAGGCCCCAGTCCATCCACGACGTCTCGTTGTCCTGGCAGTACGCATTGTTGTTCCCGCCCTGCGTGCGCCCTAACTCGTCGCCGTGCGAGAGCATCGGCGTGCCCTGGCTGACAAGCAGCGTTGCGAGGAAGTTGCGTTGTTGGCGGCGGCGCAGCCGGGAAATATCCGGGTCATCGGTCGGTCCTTCCACGCCGTGGTTCCACGAGCGGTTGTTACTGTCGCCGTCGCGGTTATCCTCCCCGTTGGCCGTGTTGTGCTTGTCGTCGTAGGAGACCAGATCCGCCAGCGTGAAACCGTCGTGCGCGGTCACGAAATTGACGGAGTCTGTTGGGCGGCGGCCATTGCCGGCGTAGAGGTCGGACGATCCGGTAATCCGGGAAGCGAATTCACCCAACGTGGCCGGCTCGCCGCGCCAGAAATCGCGCACCGTGTCTCGGTATTCGCCGTTCCATTCCCGCCACACAGCCGGGAATCTGCCCACCTGGTAGCCATCGTTGCCAATGTCCCAGGGCTCGGCGATGAGCTTGACCGTGCTGAGCACCGGGTCTTGGAGGACTAGATCGAAGAAGCTGGCGCGGTGGTTGATGTCTCCGTTTTCGCGCGCGAGGGTCGCCGCCAGATCGAAGCGGAACCCGTCGACGTGCATCTCCTCCACCCAGTAGCGCAGGGAATCGAGAACCAACTGCAGCGCCCGCGGGTGCCCGGCGTTGAGGGAGTTTCCGGTGCCGGTGTAGTCGGTGTATTTCGCCGGGGCATCGTCCTCGAGGTGGTAGTACGCGCGATTATCGATGCCCCGAAAGGCCACCGTCGGCCCAAACCGATTGCCCTCGGCGGTGTGGTTGTACACCACGTCGAGAATGACCTCGATGCCCGCCGCGTGATAGGCGCGGACCAGGGATTTGAATTCTGCGATGACCCCGTCTGGATGCGCGGCGTGGGCGTAGTCGTGGTGCGGGGCGAAAAAGCCGATGGTGTTGTATCCCCAGTAGTTGCGCAGCCCCAGATCCCGCAGGCGATCGTCTTGGTAGAACTGCTGGATGGGGAGTAGCTCCACCGCTGTCACACCGAGATCCTGGAGATAGTCAATCACCGCCGGCTGCGCCATCCCGGCGTAGGTGCCGCGCAGCTCTTCCGGTACCTCTGGGTGGGTGGCAGTCATGCCTTTGACGTGCGCCTCGTAAATGACGGTAGCGCTATCCGGGGTGCGCGGGTGGCGGTCGTCGCGCCAGTCGAAATGTGGGTTGGTCACGACCGAGAGCATCGTGTGGCCAAGGGAGTCGTCCTTATTCCGCGTTTCCTCCGCGCCGGCCTCGGCGTGGATGTCGTAGGACCACAGGGACGGATCCCCGTCAAAGTCCCCGTCGAATGCCCGGGCGTACGGATCGATGAGTAGCTTGCTCGGATCGCAGCGATAACCGTCGTCCGGCGCCCACGGACCGTGGACGCGGTAGCCGTAGCGCTGCCCGGGGGAGACGTCTGGCAGGTAGCCGTGCCATACGTGGGCGGTGACCTCCGGGAGGTCAACGCGGCGCTCGGCACCGTCTGCGTCGATGAGGCACAGTTCGACGCGTTCGGCAGCTTCCGAAAACAGCGCGAAGTTCGTACCGGAACCGTCAAAGTGGGCGCCTAAAGGAAAGTGCGTACCAGGGCGGATTCGTCCCAGGTCAATGTGCGGTGGGGTCATACCCCGAAAGCTTATCCGCAGCCCCAGACATTGACCGGCTTCGCGAAACTGGGCACGTAACTAAGAGAGGTTGTGGCGCAATCCCGCCATTACGATCTCGGTGCCCTGGGCGATAGCTCGCGCGGGATCGCGCGAGTCAGCCGAGCTGGAGTTTGACGATGCCGCGTCAGCGGTCAATGCCACCAGCTGTTCCCGGGACTGCTCGGCCGAGACCGCGCCGAGGACAAAGTGGGCAAGCGTCGCCGCGCCGACCTGCGCGAGTTCTGTCGGAATGGATGGGAGCTCGTGGGCGATAGCCGCGGTGTAGGCCGCGATGGCGTCGTTCCACGTCGGCGAATCCGGCTGTGAGACCGCGGCGGCGACGACTTCCGCGCCGTCGCGGTGCGCGCGTAGGGCGGCGCGGAGCTCGAGGCTTAAACGTACGGGGTCCTGTACCTGTGCGGCATCGGCAAGCACCGGCGAAACGATGTGGTGCGCCAGCGCGGCCAGAAGGGACTGTTTGTTGGGGAAATGCCAGTACAGCGCGCCGGGCGCGACGGAAAGAGAGGTGGCAACGCGGCGCATTGTGACATCGCCTAGGCCATAGGAGTCGAGCAGCTCGACGGCGGCGGTGAGAATGCGATCGCGGTTTAGGTGCACGGCCAGCCAGTGTAGGCGACCAGCGCGGGGAAAAGTCAGGGTGGGGGAAGCCAGGGCGGGGAGACGACCGGCACGAGTGCGGCCGGCACGAGTGTGAGCGCTCATGCACCTGCTGACTAGTTGACAGGTCTCTTTGCGTTGACGCCCACTGTGTACGGAGGCTTGCGTTGTTAGTATGTGGCCCGAAGCGTGAAAACCGTAAGCGACCGGTAGCTAAAGCCCCGGTACGCGGCTCAGTGTGTAACACCGCACGGTGAGGAAACGCTAGATCTATTACCGAATAGATAACGGACGGCACGGCCGAGGCTGCATTTGCTTGGCCTTGGCGTGGTTGCCGCCGCAGTATCCCAGGAGTTGACTTGTTTCTGAAGACCCCGGCTAAGACGACTGTTGCTTTGCTCGCCCTCGTTGCGCCCTGCGCTCTCGTCGCATGCGGCTCGCACGACGAAAACAACAATGCCGCTGCGGCCTCGTCGGAGGCATCGACCACGGTGACGAAGACCAGTGAAAAGGCCACGTCGAGCGCGCCGGAAACGACCAAGACCAAGACGAAGACCGCTGCGCCGAAGAACGAGAAGAACGACTCGAACGCGGCGGCGGGTGACGGCGACGGCAACGCAGACGGCCAGAATGCCGAACCGAACCAGGGTGCTCAGCAGCCGCAGGCCGATGGCAACGGATTCGAACCGTTGGCCATGGCGCCGGTAGACGGCGGCCAGGATGCCGATCCGGCCACCACCGATGAGATCAATCAGCTCGTGCGCGGAATGTATGACACCTCAACGATGCGCGAGTTCGTCGGCTACCTGCCGGCGCACGCGTGCCAGCGTGCGCTCAACGAGGGCCAATACGACCAGCTGGATCTCGAGCAGATCCCAGACGTGCCTATGTCCTCCCTTGACTCGAAGGGCTGGAACGAGGCCTACGTCGAGTCCGTCGATGACATCAAGGTCAACGGCGATCAGGCGTCCGCCACGGTCAACCTGCACACCTCGCAGGGCGAAGACACCAATACCCTCCGCTTCTTGCACGAGGGAGATCGCTGGACCTTCTGCAACGCGTAGCCCGCGGTGACTTCTACGAGTACATCCGTAGTACCGCGCGCTCTCGGAGCGGCTGCCGGAATGTTGGCGGCCGCCCTCTGCGTTTTCGGTGTGGCCGGTGCGCTGTGGGGCTGGCTGCGGCCGGTTCAGCACGCGCACCCCGCCCCAGGGTCGGACGGCGGGTTCGTTGTTGACCCCGCAGACCATTCGCAGTTCTTCGGCTACGGTACGTTCGCTGCGGCCACGGGGATCCTCGGTGCCCTCTTTGTTATTTCCGTCTTCGTCCTGCGGCCCCGGCTGCCGGGGCTGGGGACGCTGATATGGCTGCTTATTTCCGTCGCTGCCGGCGGCATCGCTTTCCTCGTCGTCGGCGATGTCGTCGCCGCACAGTCCGTGCACGTCGGTGCGGAGGAGGCCACCCTCGTCGCCCCAGTGGCTCCCGGTATCGCGTTTGCAGCCGGGCCGTTTATGGCGGCGCTGGCTTTCTGGTGCGCGGTGTTCGTCGCCGAGGATTACCCGGGAAGAGAGACGAATTCATAAGGTTTGGCCGCTCGGCGGGGTCGGCTACGGTAGAGACGAACGAAAGGGAGGCTTTACCAGCACCGTGTTTCTTTTCATTTGGCTTTTGTTTCTCCTCGCCGGGTTGTTTGTCGGCGGCGCGTGGTCGGGCTACCAGCACGACAATAAGGTGCTGACCATCGCGTGCGGGCTGCTTGCCGTGGTCACGCTCGCTGCCTCCATCGCCTGGATGGTTGCGGAGATGCGATGACGAGGAGAACTGACGACGATCGGGCAGCACAGAAGGCGCAGGCCCCGGAAGGCCCTCGGTCCACGGACGGCGACGAGCAGCTCAGCCTGTGGAAGGTTCCCGGCTTTAGCGCTGTCATGGTGGCCGTCATGGCTGCTTTCGGCGCGTGGTCTTTGCTTCTTCCTACCGTCCCGACCGCGGTCATTGACTCCGGCGGTTCCGAGGCGCTGGCGGGGCTTTCCACCGGTATCTTCATGGCGGCGACTGTCTGCACCCAGCTGGTAACGCCGCGCCTTCTGCGCAATCCCGGCTACCGACCGGTCATGGTCGGGTCTGCGTTCATGCTTGGCGTCCCGGCGCTCGGACACCTCTTGGGAACTGACGCGTGGGTGGTGCTGCTCTTCTCGGCCCTGCGCGGTATTGGATTCGGCGCGCTCACAGTGGCTGAAGCCGCGGTGGTCGCAGAGCTTGTTCCGCTGCGCTACCTCGGCAAAGCCACCGGCGTGATGGGCATTTTTGTGGGCCTTTCCCAGATGGTCTTCCTGCCGGTGGGCATCTCCGTGTCCAACGTCTTCGGCTACCACGTTACCTACCTCGTGGCCGCTGTGGTGGGCCTGTTCGGCGCGGTGATGTCACTGCGCCTGCCCGCCATCCGTGCGGAGCGCACCGCGGACGCCCCCGGCGAGCACATTCGCGTGCCCATGTGGAAGCTCGTCCTCGTGCCCGCGCTGGCTCTGACCACATTGTCGATGAGCTACGGCGTGGTCTCTTCGTTCCTGCCGGTCTCGGTGCGGGAACTTGATCCCCACACGGGTGCGCAGCTCGGCGCCTTCATCCTGTCGCTCGTTGGCGGGTCGACCATGGTCTTCCGTTACCTGGCGGGGATTTCCGCCGACCGGTTAGGCGCCGGGAAGCTGTTCATCCCGGGCCAGCTCATGGGTTTTGTGGGCATGGCCCTGGTGGCGGCCGCCCTGCACTTCGAGTGGTCGGTCTGGATCGTCCTGATCGGGGCGCTCCTGTTCGGCGGCGGCTTCGGCATCATCCAAAACGAGTCACTGCTCTCTTTGTTCGCGCGTTTGCCGCGCGGGAAGGTGTCCGAGGCCTCGGCGACGTGGAACATCTTCTACGACGGCGGCACCGGCCTCGGTTCGGTCATACTCGCGTCCTTGGTGGCCGGGTACGGCTACGCCGGAGCGTACGGCGCCGGTGCGGTTATCATCGTCGCCGGTATCGCGATGACCAGCCTCGACCTGCTGTTGGGGCGGCACCGCGTGGCCGAGGTCAACAACATCCGCACCCGTCTGTCCCATCTGCGAAAGGCCTAAACGATGTCCCGACAGAAAAAGACAGTCGCCCTCTTGGGCTGCGATAGCACGGACTACCTGCGCGGCCTTGCCAGCGCCATTGAGCACGCCGGCGCGGCCGTGACCGTCACGTCCGAGCCGGCGACAGCGATTGCCGCGGACGGTCTGATTCTCGCCGCCCAGTGCGGATTTGCCGGATGCCTGGAAAATCTCCGCTCTTTCCAAGGCGATCGTATCCTGGGCCAGCGCTTGGCCGGCGGCCGCCCAGTGTGGGCCATCGGAACGGGGATGCAGGCGCTTTTCGATGCCGCCGTGGACCCCGACGGCTCCCTCGTAGCGCGCGGGTGCGGGGAGTGGCCCGGCACCGTGGAGGAGCTCCATTCGAGTTCTGCGGCCCCGGCCGGGGCTGGGGCTGGAGCGGGTGCCGGGACCGGATCCGGACCCGGTCAGCACACCGGGTGGAACACAATCGACGTGCCCGCGTTCTCGGGCGGCGGACGCAACAAGTCGAAGCTGTTCGCGGGCATCGACCCAGACCGCGAATTCTTCTTCGACCACACGAGTGCGGTGCGCCGCTGGGAGCTGGAACCGGACGTGCTTATTCCGCCCATCGTCGGCTACACCAAGCACGGCGAAGACCGCTTCGTGGCGGCGGTAGAAAACGGCCCGCTGTGGGCGACCCAGTTCTTCCCGGAGAAGTCGGATGTGGCCGGGAAACGGGTCATCGGTAACTGGGTCCGCAGCCTGTAGCTTTCGCTTTTTCGTTCGCGGAAAACGCCCCGGAAACCCGAGGTCGGCAACTACTATTACTACACATGAGCTTTGATATTTTGCCGGCCATTGACGTCGTTGCAGGGAAGGCTGTCCGCCTCGATCGGGGAAAGGCGGGGACCGAAAAATCCTACGGTGATCCCGTGGAGGCAGCCCGCGCGTTCACCGAGCAAGGCGCGCAGTGGCTCCACGTCGTCGACCTCGACGCGGCGTTCGATCGCGGCCACAACCACGACGTCCTCGGGCGCATCACCGAAGAATCGGGAGTGCGATTCCAACTCGCCGGCGGCATCCGCACGGACGCCGATCTCGAGCGCGCCCTATCCAGCGGTGCTGCGCGGGTGGTCATCGGCACTGCGGCACTGGAGGACCCTGACTGGATCCGCTCGGTGCTTCACAAGCATGCGGACAAGATCGTGGTCGACCTGGCCCTGCGGGAAGTCGACGGCCAGTGGCGTACGCGCGGGCACGGCTGGGTTTCTGACGGCGGTGACCTCTGGGAGGTCTTAGAGCGCCTTGACCAGGCCGGGTGCCAGCGGTTCTTGGTCACTGACGTGTTCAAGGACGGCACCCTGACCGGGCCGAACGTCGAGCTGCTGCGCGACATCGCGATGGCCACCGATGCCTCGATTACCGCGTCGGGTGGCGTGAGCACCGTCGAAGACGTCCAGGACATCGCGCGGTACCAAAACGACGGCATTGACTCCGTGGTCATCGGCAAGGCACTGTATGAAGGTAAATTGAGCGTTCACGACGCTCTGTCGGCCGCGCGCGAGACCCAGCCCGAGCCGGCGACCGACGAATAAAAGGGGCCGTGGCCACGAACACATAACGCCGGGGCCGAAACCGCCGGGGAAGGATGGACCATGACACGCAATGAGCCCAGCGAGCTTCTGGCGGTAGCCAACGCCGCGATCGACGGCGTCGAAGAGTCGTTTCGCGCCGGCCTCGGAGCCGCGCCCGCGCACTTTAAAGGCCAAGGCGACTTCGCCACTGAGGTCGACTTGGCCATCGAAAAGCGCCTGTGTTCCTTCCTGACCGAATCCACGGGCATCCCGGTGGTGGGGGAAGAAGACACCAGCGGGAAAGTTCCGGCTGGCGAAACGCCGCAGACCGTGTGGGTCGTGGATCCAGTTGATGGCACGGCTAACTTCTCGGCCGGCAACCCGCTGTGTGGGATTCTCATCGCGCTCATTGATGGCGGCAAGCCGCTTGTAGCGGCCGCGTCCTTCCCTCTGTTGCAGCGCCGACTGAGTGCCACCGCCGCCGGGGATTTCGAATCGACCGGGGGACCTGCCGCTGGGTTTGGCGGCGGGGAAGACTCCTACGGTTTTGAAGAATCCCGCGGCCACGTGGGATGCTCCACGCACCTGCCTACGGACCTGTTCGCCGATCTGCGGCGCACCGGTTTGCGCCCCCGGATGACGGGTTCGGTCGGTCTCGACTCCGCGTTCGTGGCCCAGGGAGTATTCGACGGCGCCATCAACTTCTCACCGCACCCGTGGGACAACGCCGCAGGTGCGCTCTTTGCCCAGGCCGCCGGCGGGTGTGCCACGGACCCGGACGGCAACGAATGGACTCTCGGGGCGCGTGGCCTGGTCGTGGGCACCCGCCAGGTCCACGGCACTATCCTCGACGCGGTCGCCCGCCTCCAAGACTGATCACAGTGTGAGGAAGGCGGGCCCATACGCCTACAGTAAGAACAATGAAACGCTTCGGACCGCTCCTGTGCGCTCTTGGCGCGGTGCTGCTGTGGCTGTCCTCCCGCACGACCTGGGTGACCGCCCACAGTGAGGACGATAAGTCAGGGCCAGCAACCAACGATATCGTCGGCGCCACGTGGTCGCTGGAACTCACAGCCGTCGCCCTCGTCCTGCTCGCCGGCTCGGTGGCCGCCCTCGCCGTGCCGCCGCTCGCGCGCCGCATCATCGGCATTGTCTGTGCTGTCGCCGCGGCAATCGCCGCGTGGCAGCCGATCAACCTCTTGTTGTACGGCGCGGATAGCGAGCAGGCGCAGCACCTGCTGTCAGCGGCAAAAGACAACGACAAGGCCGTCGACGCTGCCTCCATCTCGGACTGGGCGGTGGTGACAGAGACCGCGGTGTCTCACGCAGGGCCCTTCATCGCATTGGTCGGCGCGGCCGCCGCGATTGTCGGCGGGGTCATGGTCGCGGTCAATCCCGGCACGCGTCGGGGGAGTACGGATGACGCGAAGTACAAAACCCCGGCCGCCCGGCAGGAACAGCTGCCGGAAGATCTCGCTGAAGACCCGGATTCCGAGCGAGTGATGTGGGACGCGCTCGACAGCGGGATCGATCCGACGGATCTCCCGCGGGAGCGCTAGGGGCGAGCTAACGCATTTGGGCGCTGCCGCGTGCTCGGCACCAAAGATGTGCAGTGATAAGGGATATCCACCAGCGATTACAGTTTTTGCAAACCTTCGGGTTAGCCTAAACGTGAATTCCCGAGTGAGCGGCTAACAAGCCGCCTGTGCAGAGGTGCTACCTGGAGGCGGGAGGTGAGCCGGCCGATGACGACACCGATTGCCGTGGATCATATTGTCGCGGGCGTTATTGAGGATGTCGCTGCCCGCGAAGCCCAGGTGAGCTTCAAGGAGGTCAAGGCGCGGTCGCGCTCCGGTGCCCTGCCGGCGCCCCGCGATGGAGTAGCGGCACTTTTGCGCACTGGCTGCTCGCTCGTCCCCGAGCTCAAACGCGCCGTGCCCTACGGCGGAGAGATCGCGCGCCTGGACACCCCGGCATCCATGGCGGCGCTCGCCTGCGAGCTGGAAGAGGCCGGCGTGCACGTTATGGCCTGCCAAACGGACGCCCGCCGCCACCACGGCTCGTTGGAAGATATGTCGACCGTCCGAGCGGCGACCACCATCCCCATGATGTGCCGCGACATCATCGTGGACCCGTACCAGATTCATGAGGCGCGCTGCTTCGGGGCGGACATCGTTCCGCTGCAGGTCGAGCTACTCGAACAACCGCGGCTGGAGGCGCTTTTGGATCGCATTGAGTCGCTCGGCATGACTGCGATGCTGGAGGTGCGTACCTGCGACGAGGCTGACCGGGCGCTCGCCGCTGGCGCGCGCGTCATCGGCGTCAACGCGTGGTCCCTGGCCAGCGATGCCATCGACCGCGACGCGTTTGCCGCCATCGCGCCGGGGCTGCCGGAAAAAGTGGTCAAAGTGGCTGTCGGCGGCGTGCAGAATTCGCGGAACCTGTTGGCCTATGCCTCGCGGGGCGCGGACGCCGTCATCGTGGGTGAATCGGTCATGGCCTCGCCCGACCCGGTCGCCACGGCACGCACTCTCGTCGCCGTCGGGCAGCATCCGGCGTGTGCCTCCCGGCGCCTCTAGCAAGCCCGTTTGAGGACATCCCCGCGTTCGCGAGTGTCGGGTGGATAGGGCACACTAGCCTGTGTGGAAACCCAGATTTTAGCGAATATCCCGTCCCCGCCCCAGGGTGTGTGGCACCTTGGTCCGATCCCCATTCGCGCCTACGCGCTGTGCATCGTGGTGGGCATCTTGGTCGCGCTGTGGATGACGCTGCGACGCTACACGGCGATGGGCGGCAATCCGGACACGGTCTGGGACGCGGCGATCGTGGTGGTTCCCGCCGGCATTATCGGCGGGCGCTTGTACCACGTTGCCACGGATTACGACAAGTACTTCTGCGCGGACTGCAACCCGGTGGACGCGCTGAAAATTACCAACGGCGGACTGGGCATCTGGGGCGCGGTAGCGCTAGGCGCGCTGGCCGTCGCGGTGTTGTTCAAGTTCAAAAGGATCCCGCTCGGGCCGTTCGCGGACGCGGTCGCGCCCGGGCTCATCCTGGCGCAGGCCATCGGCCGGCTGGGTAACTGGTTTAACCAGGAGCTCTACGGCCGTGAGACCGACGTGCCGTGGGCTCTGGATATCTACCGTCGCGTGGATGAGGCGGGCCGCTACGCGCCGGTGAGCGGTCACTCTACGGGTGAGGTGCTCACGAGCGTCCACCCCACCTTCCTCTACGAGCTGGTGTGGAACGTCCTGGTCTGCCTTTTCCTTTTGTGGGCGCACCGGGCGTGGAAGCTCGGCCACGGCCGAGTGTTCGCCCTGTACGTCATGGCCTACACCTTGGGCCGGTTCTTCGTGGAAAACATGCGGGCCGATGACGCCACGCTGGTCTTCGGGGTGCGCATCAACGTCATCGTTTCCGTCGTGGTCTTCCTGGGTGCCGCGATTGCGTTCTACCTGCTGCCGCGTGGGCAGGAAACGCCGCATGACGTCGACTGGCGCCACCAGAAGGTCTACGGAGGCATCGCGCAGCCAGCCGAGGCGGCGAAAAAGCCCAACCGCTAGCAGCGTCGGTACAGTCCGAGTAACTTAGGGAACCGTCACGAACCGAGAGTAGAAGAGGGTTACATGCTGGATAGAAGAACCAAGATCGTGTGTACGTTGGGCCCCGCCGTCGCGAGCCAGGACAAGATCCTTCGCCTCGTCCAGGACGGTATGGACGTCGCCCGCCTCAACTTCTCTCACGGCGAGCACGCCGATCACGAGCAGAACTACAAGTGGGTCCGCGAGGCAACCGATGAAACCGGCCGCGCCGTCGGCATCCTCGCCGACCTGCAGGGCCCGAAGATCCGCCTCGGCCGTTTCACCGAGAACGAGACCTACTGGGCGGACGGCAAGGTTGTCCGTATTACCACCGAGGACGTCGAAGGTACCCACGACCGGGTGTCCACGACGTACAAGGGCCTGGCCGACGATGCGAAGCCGGGCGACCGCCTGCTTGTCGATGACGGCAAGGTGGCCTTGGTGTGCAAGGAAGTAGACGGCAACGACGTCGTCTGTGAGGTCACCGAGGGCGGCCCGGTGTCCAACAACAAGGGCGTTTCCCTGCCGGGGATGAGCATCTCCGTGCCGGCGCTGTCCGAAAAGGACATCGCGGACCTGCGTTTCGCGCTGAAGCTCGGCGTGGACTTCATCGCCCTGTCGTTCGTACGTTCCCCGTCCGACGTGGACCGCGTCCACGAGATCATGGACGAGGAAGGCCGCCGTGTGCCGGTCATCGCCAAGCTGGAAAAGCCCGAGGCCGTCGACGCCCTCGAATCCATCATCCTGGCCTTCGACGCGGTCATGGTCGCCCGCGGCGACTTGGGCGTGGAGGTGCCGCTGGAAGAGGTCCCGCTGGTGCAAAAGCGTGCCATCCAGATCGCGCGCGAGAACGCCAAGCCGGTCATCGTGGCTACCCAGATGCTCGACTCGATGATTGAGAACTCGCGCCCGACCCGCGCGGAGGCGTCTGACGTGGCTAACGCGGTGCTCGACGGTGCCGATGCGGTCATGCTGTCGGGTGAGACCTCGGTGGGCGTTGACCCGCACAATGTGGTGCGCACAATGGCCCGCATCGTCAAGCGCGCGGAAACCGATGGTCACGTCCCGCCGCTGTCCCACGTGCCGCGCACCAAGCGCGGAATGATTTCCTACGCCGCCCGCGATATCGCCGAGCGCCTCAACGCCAAGGCCATCGTCGCGTTCACCACCTCCGGCGACACCGCTCGCCGCGTGGCGCGTTTGAAGTCGCACCTGCCGCTTCTGGTGTTCACTCCGAACCAGGCGGTGCGGTCCCAGCTCGCCCTGACCTGGGGTGCCGAGACGTTCCTGAGCCCACAGGTGAAGTCGACCGACGAGATGATGCAGGCGGTCGACGAGTCGCTTCTGGCCATGGAGGAGTACAACGAGACCGACCTGATGGTCGTCGTCGCCGGCACCCCTCCGGGAATCCCGGGCAATACCAACCTGATTCACTGCCACATGCTTGGCGATGACACCCGCGCGGAGTAAATCCACCGCCGAGTAAGGCTCTAAAGGGGAAGCCCCACACGCACTGTGGGGCTTCCCCTTTAATCGATCGGGGTCGGCTTGATGCGCCACACCTCGCGGGCGTAATCGGAAAGCGTGCGGTCGGAAGAAAAGCGGCCGGAGGCGCAGATATTCGCCCACGCCTTGCGGGCCCACGCCAGGTGGTCGCGAGCGTAATCGGCAGCCATGCGGTCGCGGGTGGCGCGGTAGTCGGCGAAGTCCCCGAGGACGTAGTAGGTATCCTCAGAGTCCTTGCCCTCCCCGGCGAGCAGCAGCTCTCGCAGGGCGGCGAAGTCACCGGTCTCGCCGTCGTCCAAGGTGCCGTCGTACAACGCGTCGAGCGTGCGCGCCAGCCCTGGCACCGTGCGGTACAGCTCCGCGGGGCGGTAGGCAGTACGCAGCTCGTCGATCTCGTCGTTGCGCGCGCCGAAGATGTAGGCGTTATCCGCGCCGACCGCTTCGGCGATCTCGACGTTGGCGCCGTCGAGGGTGCCCAGGGTCAAGGCGCCGTTCATCATGAACTTCATGTTCGACGTGCCCGAGGCCTCCTTGCCAGCCACGGAGATCTGCTCGGAGACATCCGTGGCCGGGATGATGTATTCGGCCGCGGTGACGTTGTAATTTTCCACGAAGACCACGCGCAGGATATCCCGGGTGCGCGGGTCGTTGTTGACCAGGGAGCCGATGGCGTTGATGAGTTTGATGATGACCTTCGCGCGGGCGTAGCCCGGGGCGGCCTTCGCGCCGAAGATGAACGTGCGGGGCGGGACATCGTCCGCGCCGTCCTCGGTAATGCGGAAGTACAGGTCGAGGATGTACAGGCCGTTGAGCAGCTGGCGCTTGTATTCGTGCAGGCGCTTAATCTGCGCATCGAAGATGGTGTCCGGGTTCACCGTGGTTCCCTGGTGCTGGTGAATCCAGGCGGCGAACTGCTCCTTTTTGGCACGCTTGATATCCAGCAACTCGCGGAGGGTGCCTTCGTTGTCGCCGAGGTGGGCGAGGTTAGCGAGGCGCCGCATTTCCGTCAGCCAGTCCTCGGAGCCGCTCGAGCGAGTGAGCAGCTCGGCCAGTTCCGGATTACACATCTTCAGCCAGCGGCGCGGGGTGACCCCGTTGGTTTTATTGGTGAACTTCTCCGGCCACAGCTCATGCCACTCCTTGAGAGTGTCGGCCTTGATGATCTCGGTGTGCAGCGCCGCGACGCCGTTGATGGAGTAGGAGGCGTAGCAGGCGATCCACGCCATGTGGACCTTCCCGTCGTGGACCGGCGCCATGAAGTTGATGCGCTCCTCGCTCAGCCCGCGGGCGGCTATCTCCTCGCGGAAGCGGCGATCGATTTCCTGGATCAACTCCCAGATGCGCCAAAACAGCTTCTGCACGATGGACACATCCCACTTTTCCAGTGCCTCGGTCAGCGTGGTGTGGTTGGTATATGCGATGGTTTCGGAGGTAATCCGCCACGCTTCGTCCCAACTTAAGCCGTGGTCATCGAGAAGAATGCGCAAAAGCTCCGGAATGGCAAGCACCGGGTGGGTGTCGTTGAGCTGCACACAGTTGTAGTCGGCGAAACTGCTCAAGTCCTCGCCGTGGTGGGCGATGTAGTTGTCCACGATCGCCTGCAGGGAGGCGGAGACGAAGAAGTACTGCTGGCGCAAGCGCAGCATCTTGCCCTCGTAGGTGGTGTCGTTGGGATACAGCACGCGGCAGATATCCATGACGCGCTCGCGCTGGACGATGGCGTCCGTAAAGCGCTGGGAGTTAAACGCCTCGTAGTCGAAATCTTCCATCGGCTCCGACTTCCACAACCGCAGCGTGCCCACGTTCGCCGTGGCATAGCCCGGGATGGGCATGTCGTAGGGGATAGCGCGCACGTCCATGTCGTCGAAGTGGACGATGCGCTGGTTGCCCGCGCGTCGAATGACAAACGGGTACCCGTTTTCCAGCCACGGATCCGGTTCTTCGACCTGGTTGCCGTCCGCGAAGATCTGACGGAACAAGCCGTAACGGTACAAAAGCCCGTAGCCAGTCACGGGGTAATTCAACGTGGCGGCCGAGTCGAGGAAGCAGGACGCCAGCCGGCCGAGCCCGCCGTTGCCCAGTGCTGCGTCGTTTTCCGCTTCGAGAACTGTTTGCATATCCCGGCCGGTTTCCGCGACGGCCTGTTCTGCCTCCTCGACGAGCCCGAGGTTGGTCAGGCCGTTGAGCAGGGCGCGGCCCTGGAGGAACTCCGCGGAGAAGTAGTGCTGCTGCCGGGTGGCGTCGTACGCCTGCTGGGTGTCAGCCCAGTTATCGGCGATGTATTCCATGACCGTGGCCGACAGACCGAACCAGACCTTGCGGCGGCTGGCTGATAGCGGCGAGTTGCCGCTCGCGGCGCGGACGTGGGCAAAGACGTGCGGGGTGAAGTGGGACGCGTCAGGGCGCGCCGGGCGGGGATAGGACTGCTCGCGGTACTGCGGGCCAGAGTGCGGCTGGGACTGTGGTTCTGACTGCGGCTGGGGCTGAGCGGGAATTCGGTTCTGGGGCATGGTGGGAGAGCACTCACCTTTGTCGGTCTCGCTGCGAGTAAGACGCCCGCCAGCCTAGCCAGAGTTAGTGGCTACCGCGCGCCGGATTTTTCCGCCAGTGGGAGGGTGCCCAGGTAGGACAGCACGGCCGCGGCGCCGGCGCGGGTGGCTGAGTGGGCTGTGGGTGCGTAATCGGGAAGGAAGTCCGGCTGGTGGTTCGATGGCGGGTTGTCCATGCGGTCCGCGGGCGTGGAACCGATGAACCAGAAGTAATACGGCACGCCCCACGCCTGCGGGAGGTAGCAGAAATCCTCGGAGGCATTCGCAGTCGTGGTGGTCACCGATTGCTCCCCAAAGACCGCGTCGAAAGCGGGGCGGACTACCGCGTGGGTGTCAGCGACGTTGTCGGTGACTTCCCCGTGCGCGAAGTACTCGAAGGTGGGCTCCACCTCGCTGCCGGAGGCCAGGCACTCTGCGCGCACCATGCGCTCGAGGGAAGCGTAGACGCGCTCGGCCAAGACGGGGTCGTAGTAGCGGGTGTTGAGCACCAGCTCGGCGGAGGCCGGGATGATGTTGTTCTTATCGCCGGAATGCAGCTCACCAACGGAGATGACAAAGAAGTCGCGCGCAGATACCTCGCGGCCCACGATTGCCTGCAGGCGGGTGACAATCATCGCCGCGATGTAGGTCGGATCGATAGAAAACTCCGGGGTGGAAGCGTGCGCGGAGCGGCCAGTCACCGTGATCCGCAGCGAGTCGCAGCCGGCCATGACCGGCCCAGCGGCCGACATGACCGCACCCGCCGGCCCCGGCATGACGTGCTGGCCCAAACACACCTGTGGGGCGGGGACTTTGTCCAGCAGGCCATCGGCAAGCATACTTTTCGCCCCGTCGGAGGTTTCCTCAGCGGGCTGGAAGAGGGCAATGAACGTGCCGGACCACGCCTCGCGGTGGGCATCGAGAATCGCGCAGACGCCCAACAGGGCGGTCGCGTGCATGTCGTGGCCGCAGGCGTGCATTGCTCCGTTGGTGGAGGCGTAGTCGGCCCCGCTGTCCTCGACCACGGGCAGCGCGTCGAAATCAGCGCGCATGAGCACCGTGTCGATGTCTGTCGGCGCCGCGGAAGAACCCGCGTTATTGCGGAAGACGGCGGTGATGCCGTGCCCGCCAATGCCGGTGGTCACCTCGCAGTCGAACGCCTCCAACCGGGTGGTGATTTGCTGCGCGGTGCGCTCTTCCTGGTGCGACAGCTCCGGGTGCAGGTGGAGATCGCGGTAAAAGTTCTCCTGCCAGGTGAGCAGTCCGTCGACGTCGTGCAAAAGTTCGCGAAGATGTGAGTGCTGGGTCATAGTGATGCGCTTTACTTTTTCGCTAGGGTCTCTGTTTATGCCACATATTCAGTTTGATGTATTGGTACCGACTGACTCGGCCGAGCGCGTGCGCGAGGTCTTTGCCACCGCCACTGACAAACTCGTCGCTGCGGACAAGCTTACGTCTGCCAGCGTGACCCGGGAGGACTCCCCGCGGCTCCCGGAGGGGGTAGAAGAGCAGCTGCGGGAAAACTACCGCGTCGAGCACGACGACCACGAGCTGGAGAACGCGGAGGTGTACCGCTACCTCATCGCGGTGGAGGGCGCGACGGGTTCTCTCAACCAGCTCGCCATGGTGCTGTCCCGTTTCCTCACCCCGCAGGCGGTGTTGCCCAAGGATCGGGTGCTGTTAGAAGACGAGCGCTCCTTCGAGCAGGCCGCGATTTTCCCCTGGACCGTCCAGATTTTCTAGGGCAGCTTTTTTAGGGCAGATTTCTTAGGGAAGATGTCCAGCGCAGGCTACTGCGCGATCTGCGTGCCCAGCGCGTGGCCGGCGGCCCGCAGCTGGGCGAAGACCTCCCCCTCGCCGGACAGGGCCTGCGCCCATATCGCGTGGGGCTCGGCGGGCACGTCGAAACGGCCGGCGACGATGCCCAGCGGTGTGTCGTGGCGGCGCGCGAGTTCGGCGACGGTTCCCACCGCCTTTCCGGTCAGTGACTGCTCGTCGAAGGCGCCCTCGCCGCTAACCACCACGTCGGCGGCGGCGATCTGCTCTTCCAGCCCTACCGCCTGCGCCACGTGCGTGCCGCCGGGAAGGACCTCGACGTGGTCGCGGTTGCCGTGGAGCAACTCGGACAGGTGAGTCAGTCCGACTGGGAGGGCGCCCGCCGCGCCGAAGTACTCGGTGGTCGGGTCGATGCTGGTGACGTCGCACAGCCGGAGCAGTGCCCCGGTCAGCAGCGCTACCTGCTCCTTGTCGGCGCCCTTCTGCGGGCCATAGGTCTGTGCGGCTAATTGTGGCGAGCACGAGGTATCCGCCAGCAAGGTGTAGTCCAGGCCGGCGGCCTTCACGTTGAGCTGGGCGGTGTCGAAGGCGGCGAGCTGGACGAGGGGAGCGCCGCCCTTCGGGAGGGCGTAGACGCGCTCGTCGTGGGCGGGCGCGCCCAGTGCCGAGAGGATT
>VNIW01000148.1_pt2 | contig 35757 bp, 33 predicted proteins | sample 7248591 | NCBI WGS metagenome assembly VNIW01 (sample SAMN12251776, study PRJNA551026) | human skin metagenome | isolation source: skin samples from patients infected with Netherton Syndrome | host: Homo sapiens | place: France:Paris | reverse complement strand
AATACATACACTGAGGAACAAGAAATTGATAAACTATAACCACACAATGTACTGATAATAATATATCTTATTAATGCAGCTTTATTTGTTTTAACCTTTTTTGATTTCTCTTGTAAATATGAAATGATATTTATAACAACCCAAAACACCAAAAATATATACATATATATAGGCAATTTGTATAATAAATGGGCGCTAAAAAATAAAATACAATAAAAGGTTAATGAGAATATAAACATAAAAATGGCAACTGGCGTAATGTACGGATTTTTTATGTTATGTGCTATTCCCTCTTTAGTTATTACTTCATCTTCCATTTTATGTTCCTCCTTTGTATGTTAATACATAAAAGTGAAAAGAATCTTTACAGTTTTATTATGCATTAACTTACGATAATTGTTATACATTTTTGTTTAAATTATCATCTTTATATTATATACTTCAAAAATAATATTTGTTCAAAAAGCATTACCACATGCCTAGTTCCGTTAATTTTACTCCAAGCCCTCTTCATCAATAATTTGATATCTCATCAAATTAAAGTAAGAGCGGCCTATTAACAAGTTAATCATTAAAATGACGATAATAGATAACCATATATAGGTGGTATCATCTGTTCTTTTAGGTGCAATTTGACTTATATAATATACCTAAACCAGAAACAGCCATAAGTATACCTAATAATTTAAACAATCTATTGGATATTGACTTAATAACTTCAAATTCACTTATTACAAAAATATTAAAGCCGATTAACTCTATAATATTAGCTAAAACGATCATCAACCAAAACTCAAAAACATCATCACCATTAATAGTCGCATTAAATACATATATCGATGCTAGTGCAATCGACAAACTATAACCACATAATGTGCTTATAATGATATATCTTATTAATGACGATTTGTTTGTTTTAACCTTTTTAGACTTTTCTTGGACGTATGAAATGATATTTATAACAGCCCAAAAAGCTAAAAATATGTATATATATTTAGGTAACTTGTATAATAAATGACTGTTAAAAAACATAATCGTATAAAAAATTAAACACATTATATTCATTAATATGGCAACTGGTGTGATGTATGGATTTTTTATATTATGAGCAATTTCCTCTTTTGTTATTTCTTCATTCTCCACTTTAATTCCTCCTTTTTAAGTTAATTTATAAAAACGAAAATAATCTATACACTTTTATTTAAATACATCATAAACTTTATCAAATCTTTCTATCCAATTGTCATCTTCATCTATTTCAAAAGTAATCTTCACAAAAAGGGCATTATCAGCATTACTAGTTCCATTAATTTTACTCCAATCCTTCTTCCTCAATAATCTGATATTTCATTAAATTGAAGTAAGAACGTCCAATTAATAAATCTACCATTAAAATGACAATTATAGACATCCATATAAAATCATTTTCTTCAGCTGTATAAGGCACAATGCGACTTAAATAAATCAAAATACCAAAGCCACCTAAAGTTATAGCAATGCCCATTATATTACCCGCAGAACCCGATAAAGACTGAATTAAACCAAATTCACTTATTACAAAAATATTAAAGCCAATAAGCGAAATAACATTAGCTATAATAATTATCAGCCAATAATCAAATACATCATATCCATTTGTAGTAGCACCAAATACATACACTGAGGAACAAGAAATTGATAAACTATAACCACACAATGTACTGATAATAATATATCTTATTAATGCCGCTTTATTTGTTTTAACCTTTTTTGATTTCTCTTGTAAATATGAAATGATATTTATAACAACCCAAAATACCAAAAATATATACATATATATAGGCAATTTGTATAATAAATGAGCGCTAAAAAATAAAATACAATAAAAGGTTAATGAGAATATAAACATAAAAATAGCAACTGGCGTAATGTACGGATTTTTTATGTTATGTGCAATTTCCTCTTTAGTTATTACTTCATCTTCCATTTAATATTCCTCCTTTGTAAGTTAATACGTAAAAGTGAAAACAATCTTTACAGAAAAAGGCATTACCAGCATTACTAGTTCCATTAATTTTACTCCAATCCTTCTTCCTCAATAATCTGATATTTCATTAAATTGAAGTAAGAACGACCTATTAACAAGTCAACCATTAAAATTACCAAAATTGATATCCATATAAAGTTATTTTCTTCAGCTGTGTAAGGCACAATACGACTTAAATAAATCAAAATACCCATGCCACCTAAAGCTACAACAATGCCAATGATATTACCCGCAGAACCCGATAATGACTGAATTAAACCAAATTCACTTATTACAAAAATATTAAAGCCAATAAGTGAAATAACATTAGCTATAATAATTATCAGCCAATAGTCAAAAACATCATCTCCATTAACTGTTGCACCAAAAACATATACTGAAGCAATAGCTATTGATACACTATAACCACATAATGTACTGATAATAATATATCTTATTAATGTTCCCTTATCTGTTTTAACCTTTTTGGATTTTTCTTGCACATACGAAATGACATTAATAATCAACCAAAATAATAAGAATATATAAATATACTTAGGCAATTTGTATAATAAATGCTGAGGAAAAAACATAATTGAATATAGAACAAGTGCTAGTATATTCATTAATATTGCAACAGGGGTAATGTATGGATTTTTTATATTATGAGCAATTTCCTCTTTTGTTATTTCTTTTTCCACTATCCATCTCTCCTCTATAAATGAAGTCTTTTTAAGCTAGTTAGTTCTCAATTAAGCTCTAAAAATAAAAAATAGTAATGACATTATTCTTCTAGTTTAAAATCCGAGCCATGTTTAACTACTGTGTGGTCATGATTTTCTCCATGGACTTTATATCTATATCTTACACGCTGTACATTGTCGTCATTAGTGTAAAATATTGTTAGTGACCTACCAATTCGTTCTGGTTCAAATACATAATGAGGTTTATAAATAATATCCATAGATAATTGCTTTTTATCTTTATCATATTTGATTGAATCTTTTTTTATAATTATTTTGTTTTGTTCGTCTTTGATTTTAATATCTTTCTTCATATTCATTTCAGTACTTTTTGGTAAATCCTTGATATTTAAAGATTCAACATCATCTTGACTTTTAGTTTCATTTGTCTTTTTTTCTTTTTTAAACGTATCTGTATCATGATTACTATCTTTACTATCATTACCACAAGCAGTTAATGTAACTAATAGACTTAACATCAACACAGCTTTCATCATGTTTTTCATTTCTTTTCCTCTCAAATCAATTAAATGAATTTATGTAAACTTAATTATTTTAAACATTTCGATATTTTCATTTCTTACTACAACTGTAGTTCATCTTCTTTGATTGAACTATTTAGCAATCCTAAATAGAAGAAAGATCGTGCAACTAAAATATGCACTGCTATCATAAATAATATCCCTACCCAAATTGTTCTATTTTCTTCAGAGTCAACGGGAATAATCAATGAAAAGTATATTAATCCAATAGTTGAAAGTATTATAGTGTTAATTCCTAACCATTTGATTAACTAAAAGCAAAGGCGATTAAATATGAATTCTTTATGTTGTTTATACACATAACTTGCATTTCTTTAGGTTTCATGGACTCTCTCCTTTTTCAAACATTGATATTGCTTTAAAACTGTCAACTAATCTTAGCTATAGTTATACCAATTAGTGTTAGATATTCATTAAATAAATACTAACTTTTTTGTATATTTAACATACAATTAAACGTTATGCCATATATTGTATTTTTTAAAAATAGGGATTAAACAAGTGCTATTTGCCTAATCCCTTATAATTATTATTGACATCGAACTAAAATGTATTGTTCATTAAACAAAGAATTTACAAATTGTCATAGTAGTTGTAACAACGGTTACAATAATTGCGGTTTGTAATAATTTGGCGCCTTTTTCTTCATTATATTGTTTATATTTATAGCTACAGATGATTGAACCGATACCAAATAGAAAAACTACTAGAGATAAGACCATAAATACCCATGTCCATATTTTTAATGCCTTCCCGGTTTCTTCCATATCAATACTCCTCTTTATAAATAAAACAATAAAATGTTATATAATTATTTTATAATATTTTCGCACAAATAATACAAGTATGTCCCTATTTTTCTTTTACTTCTACATTTTCTTCTTCATAATCTGCTTTATGGCTTTTCTTGTATTTAAGTGGGTTTTCATCCATATCTAATTCTGGTTTGCCGTTTTTCATTTTATAAGTAAAGTAATTTAATTCTTCAACTTTTTTACTAAGTTGTACACCAATCACAAATACTTTTCCGTCTTTATAAACATATGTATTACTATCATTTCTATCTACTTTTTTATCTACTTTTAAGCCAAATGCTGGTAACATTTTATTTGTTTCTTCTTGCTTTTTATAAACCTTATCGATATCTTTGTCGTACTTATCTCCTTTACCACAACCCGCTAACACAATCGCAAACAGTAATAACACAGTAATAATTCTTTTCATTTGTTTACCCCTTAATCTTTTTTATTTAGATTGATATTATCTTTTTATTTTAAAATAAACACCAAGCTAACACAATTAATAATACCATAAGAAATCGTGAATTAATCGAAATGAATATAATTTTTTTATTTTTAATCCAAAACAAAATATCTGTTACAACATACGCAATCAAAAAAGTATCATTATCTTTACTTCGAGCATTTCATATTAACGCTTGATAATTAAGGCAACCATATGAATAAAAGAATGTATAACCCAAAAACAAATAAAGGTTTTATAGTGATGAAGACAAATTGTTTTCTTTTCAGCCATGAAATAATGTCTATTACCAAAAATACCACAGTTATAAAAAATAATAGCATCATTAATGCTACAATATCTTTGCCGGCGATATCTTTCATAGCCGGTGTGACTAGTATTTTAGTTGCAGTAAATAATATGATTAATGCTACCATAGCAATGTAAAATTTATATTTTGATAATCTCAAACTTGTCATACACTTTTTAGTTTGATTATAAATTTTAGCTGATATCAACGTATTATTATATTTCATTAATATCTTTAATTGATGTCGTAGTGGTCTCTTCCATAATGCATTTATCACTACCAATCCATATATAAGAATGCCAAGTATGAGTATAAATAAACCATTGTTGATTAATTTCTGATTGTGCTGCATAAATAGAAATGGAATGCCAAATAAAATGCCACTTATACTATATAAAATTATCGGTAAAATAATAGAATGATTAAACCACATTTCTGCTGTACTACAAAGTACGTAATAAAAACCAAAAACAACAATGGCTAATAATACAATTATCCATACGTCTTTTACTAGCAACAACATGGAGATAACTGCCCATAATGCAACACCTAGTGGCACAATTATTCTAACTAAATTTGCGCCATATTTTTCCATACGATAGCACTCAATGAGGAACGTAAGAACTATAACTGCAAGCCCAATTATAATGAAACGGTATGCGTAACCAAACTCAAATAATAAAACATCTTGCTCTATTTCTGGTGTAAGTCTTAGTTTAGCAATAGCAATCAAGGCGATGGCAATAAGAAAATGATATACAGCTTGTCTGCGAGTAAAGCGAAAATCATAAGCTTTATCCTTTGCGATTTTGTCATTAAATTGATTTTTCTTAGCATAATTATATTTATGTTTATTTAATTTGATAAAGTAATTTTTCAGTGCCAAATAAATATATATCAATGAACTTATATGCAGAAACACCACATATGCAATCAACCCACTATGATTTAAACCTCCACCAACAAAGTAAATTGTCATCAGTAGTGCTAAGATAACAATATCGACAAAATAACCGAAAATTGGGATTCTTTGAGCTTTTAACATACTTGTAAAAATCGCTAAAATAATAAGTAAAATAATTGAAATCAAACCTAAAATAACCAAAACATTTCTCCTGACTATATCAAATTGTTTATAACATGCTTTGCTGACTTTTATCTAAATTGATGTATCCTGCTGTTTTTGATATTCTTTCATATAACGTTCGAGTGCATACAATTCTTTAAGCTCATAGTCTAATTTAGGTAATATACCAAATTTTTTATAACGATAATAATTAAAATAAGCACTTGATCCAAATTCTGTAGCATCCCAATCTATAAATTGATACAATACGTTTAATTTACCTTTAATCGTAAAATCAAATTCACATGTACTCCAGGCTTTGTGTTTATTTCTAATAAATTCATAACGTAATTCTTCAAACAAATCATATAATCCATCGGTTTGATGACTGAATTCATCATTTGACGTATGACAATTCTTAGGGATATCCATTGAATAAAACAGTTCATCACTATCCGGTACAGTATAGTAAAAGTACACTGATCCTCCGCCATCAGTCATATATGCAACTGCATATACATTCTCCCACGATACTGGAATCATATTCATGATATGCTGTCCAATATATCGATATAAATAATTTATCTTTTCTTTAAATTCCATAGTTACAATTTCATTTTTATCGTCAATTGTTTTGGCATACCTATGAATGGCATACATTTGTTCAATGTCATATTTTTGTTTTGGTAAGTGACCAAAATTCTTATAAAAATAATAGTTTTTCATATGTTTAGATCTAAAATCTACCGCATCCCAATCTGTATTTTCATATACAGCTTGCTTTTGTCCCTTATGATTAAACTCAATAACACATGTACCAAATGGCGGTCTGCCATTTACAACAAACAGATGCCGCAACTTCATTAATAATTCACATAACGTTTCAAACTGCTGATCAAATACTTCTTCTGATACATCAAAACTCCAGGTAATATCCATTGACAGTTGAGGATCATCTTCACCTGGGACCATATAATGGAAGTACACATACCTCTTATTGTCCCCAATAAACGCATTTAGACACACGTTTTCCCATCTTTCTGGAATCATGTCACTGATATGATTAGTAATTTCAATATATAATTCATCTAATTGCGCTTCAAAATTCATGATTAGTCACATCCTCCCATTCATTATGTAAATATTTTTGCAATAATTTTTAGTATTCAGATATCAAATGATTAAAGTAGTATTCTGGATGATGTACCATATTTCATTTTATCTTAATCCGTCTTGCATGACTTCAATAATTTTCATATATTTCCAACCTGGTAATTTCAAATATACTTTTATTCTTTGAAACACCATCCTCTTTTATTTATAAATTGAAATAGCTATTTTACAGTCGGCGTTTGATTTTTGTAGTTCTTTATATTTATTAAATAAATCTCTAAACCATATTGACGTATATTTTCTTTTAAGCTTTAAATTGTAAAAACAGTTTAATTCTCATTTTAACTAATAGTTATGCTTTTGAAATGACTATATACAATATTGATTATATATTAATTTCTAAAATTGACATATACTATTTAGTAAAAAAAATATAATCATCATTGATTTATTCTATCTATATTTATTATTTTACAGCGCCTCCGTCATTTAACTTTGATTTAAAACTCATTTATACCCACTGCTATTTATATTTAATACGTTTATTTTAGGTTTTTAAATTTAACTGGCATAGCAATATTAATAAAAATAACACTTATAATATCATCTAGATAACAATAATTAGAATTAAACTTAAAAAAAGAGATTAAACAAGTGTCATTTGTCTAATCTCCTTTTTATTAATTTATCTAATTTTATTATTTCTCTTGGCTTTCTTTTACATATTGTTCAACTTCATGCATTCTTTTAATTGCGTATTCCATTTCAGGCAAAATACCAAACTTTTTATATCGGTAATAATCAAATTTTCCACCAGGTCCAAATTTTGATGCTTTCCAATCTATGTACTCAAAAGAGACATTTAAGTTACCTTCAATTGTAAAGTCAAATTCACACGTGCCAAACTGTTCTTGACCATATTTAACAAAAATAGCGTTTAAATCATCAAACAAATCACATAATCGAAAAGCTCTGTTCACATATTCTTTCTTAGACACACCAAAATCTTTTGGTATATGTTGTGAATAATAAAGTTCATCTTTCTGTGGAACTGTAAAAAAGAAAAACACTTCACTAGCATATTCTTCCATATATGCAACTAAATATACTTTCTCCCATGGGCCAGGAATCATATCACTTACGTGGTTCGCTATTTTATTGTATTGTTTATTTAACTTTGTTTCAATACTCACTATCAATCACTCCTAATTGATCTGTAATACAATTATATTTTTCAGTGTTAGATTTTTCATGCTTGATTGTCATGTCAATATTAATATAAAACAGATTGTTATAGTATTCAATATAATTTAGATCTCAGTAAATATAATTAAGTTTTTAAAAAAAGAGATTAAACAAAATTGTCTAACCTCTCAAATTAGGCTTAATAGTCCTATTTAACATAAAACCAATATAACACACTTTAAAATTTTCTTTATTTCATTATTTACTATTTAATCGCTTTCGCTGAATTTGAAAAACAAAATATGTACCAATCGCAAAAAATAACAAACTCAATATAAGCATTGGCATATTTATTATATTAAATGTATTACCATATAATTTTATTCCTATATCTGAATTTCCATCATCCAACACCACGTAGTCAAGTATGTTCATTAAAACAAGTATTACAAAAATACCTATGATAGATGCGTATATCGTTGGTTTAGCCGTACTTTCGAAAGCTTGAGTATTATTCTTTGGCGTATACACAGTTAACCAAATAATATTCAAAACTAAAATGATTAGTGCGCCAAATCCAATTAAATACCCATGAACACTCAACAAACCTAGAATACCGGCAACTGCTAAAATAATCCACCATGCATTACCTATATTATTTTTCTCAATGACTATTCCTTTAAGTGCTTCTTTATTTTTTAACAACAATACGCCACAAAATGTCCATGCAAAAATCGCAATCAAGTTAAGACTTACAAAACCACCAATAATATAAAGCACTGCACTCATCGTGGTTTTTTTAGTCATTATTTTTAAAGCTATAATACCAATAATAAATGAAATGATACTTACAGTCATAAGTACGCCAAAAATCCAATTGTAGATTAATGATGACGTTTCAGCACTTTGCATCGTTGTTTCACCATTAACTGTAGTTTGAATCTCTGAATGAGACAAACCTGAAACTGACATTGCGAAAAAAAGGGCGAACATTAACGATAAAAATCCTTCCAAAATAAGTCCGATAAGGGATGTCACTTTAATTGTTTTAATCATAGTATTCACCTTTATTGTTCATTTTTTATATCTTTAAAATCTGCTTCATTTTGGTTGACATATTCTTTCGCATTAAACCCTTGTTTATAGTAAATTTTGTCATTTTTAAACTCATAAGCAGCATAGAATAACTTTTTATTTTCTTTATACAACGGATAGCTAATAATAATCATTTTACCATTATTATAAACATAGCGATTTACTTCATCTTTATTAAATTTAGGATTTACTTTATCACTTTGTTTTGCCATATCTTGATGTGTCTTTTGTTGAATATTTAAAATTTGGTTTATTTTATTTTGATATTGGTTGTCATTATTGTTATCATCCTCTTTGCTACAACCGTTTATTATAGTCATCATTATAATCAACACTCCTACAATTATTTTTTTCATAAATTTCTCCATTCTTTATCTCTTTTTTTAGAAATTTAGCTATATTGACTATCTCTCATACATAACAAAATAGCCAATATCGTTTTACCCATTGTCAAATACTTCATTCACTTTTACTAAAATTTTTCAAACAAAATATAGCACAATGTTGCATTTAATTTAAAAACATTAATAATTATAATTTAATATAAAAGCGAAGATATAATTATTGTTTTATTGTTTTTATAATAAACAATAAGTGTAAAACTGTAAAGTAAGTTTTAAAAATTTATTAGCTGCTTTTTATCTCCTATTAATCAATTAGCTATTTTTTCAATGGCTGCTATTAATGAATTTATTGCATTTTTTAACCAAGATAGAGTTCCTTCTAAATCGTTAACTTCGTTTTCCATTTCAGTTATTTTATCAATTAATCTATCTATATTATCATCTATATTATTTATACAGTCCCTTAATGAACCATCAATTAAATCGGATTTACTTTTGTCAACCCACTTTGAGTTATTATCGCCTTTCCAATAGTTATATTCTTTAAGTATAAAAGATGCGCTATATTTATGTACTGTCACATCTTTTTTTAGATCTTCAAGTTTACTTTTGATTCTTTTAGCTTTTTCAATTTTAGCATTTAAGTCAGCAATCTTTGCTTTTGTTGCAGCAGATTCTCTAGTTTTACTATTTTTTTCAGCAATTAATTGTGTTTTCGACATATATTTCACCTGCCTACCAAGTTATTTTAATTTTAGCTCCGAATAAGAATTTAGCATCTACTTCAATTCCTCTTGCACTTGCTTCAACCTTACCTCCAGCTTGTGCGCCAACACTACCTCCAACATCAAAGTTAATTCCACCAATAGTAAATCCACCATCGACTTCTGCTTTTGCCCCAACAGCTTCAGCTTCAAGTCCAACTCCATCTATTCCAGCAGTCAATCCAGCACTAGCTGATGCTACTTCTACATTTGTTTTGCCATGGAAATTATAATCCTCTGAACCCAATCTCGTTTCAAGTCCAGCATCAAAAAGTTGTGCATTTGCATTTGCCTTAATGTGTTTACTATCAACATCAACATTTCCTTTAGCACTTATAACCTCGACTCCAGCCTGACTTTCAGAATATTTATCTTTTGTTTTTACGTTAGAATTAAGAACCGACATGTCTCCTTCTGCACCAAGTGAATCCTTTGTTACATACGATTTACCATGTATACTTCCCCTTTGAAAAGTACCGACAGTTTTACCATCTTTAGAATATAATTGCTTTCTATAGTTAACTTTTTCTCCTTCAGCATATTCTACAGGACTTTCAGCTTTCATCTTTTTAAACTCACCAGAATTTACTTCGCTCTTATACCAAGGCTCTTTTGTAATTGAATTAATCTTCGAAGCAATAATTCCATGTTTATCATGGTATTCACTACTCAATTTATTAATTTGTGTAACTAATCCCTGTATTTCACTTGTAATTGAAGATAGAGAACTTTGACCTTCTTTATCCATGTTTTCAAGTTTGGTATTAGTATCATTTATATTTTTTTCACTGTCATCATAACCACTTTCAACTTTATCTTTACCTAAAGGAACTGTATCAATAAATTCTGATGCATCAGATAATAAACTTGAAGAATCACTAGTTATATCAATAAATTCTTTTTTCTTATCATCAACATCTTTTTTTGTATCATCTAAAGTATCTGAATCAATTTTAGCATTTGAATCACTATCACATTCATGTCCTAAATCTTTTAATTTTTGCACTGCTGTTTCAAAATTAGAGATTACGTTTATAGCTCTCGAAATTGTACCAATATGTGCTGAACTAACATATTTTTTAATACTATCTCCAGCATCTCCCTTAATGCTCCCTGTTTTAGATAAAGTATTACATTGAGTGTAATGATTATATAATGCTTCATTTAATTGACTTTTCATGTCACTTGTATTCTCTAAATAGTCTTCTAATTCCGAATTAATTAAACGTGTCATATTTTTTCACCTCAATGTTTATTCGATATTTTATCTGCATTTTCTTGGTCATTTTTTTGAATCGTTGCAGCTATCTTATCCATAGCATCTTTATCTGTACTTATCATTTGGGCGTATTTTTTCATGGCATTAGATAACTCATCAATTAAACCATCTAGTTTGTCTATGCTATCAAGTTTTGTTTCCTTTTTGGCATCCTTTATTTCTGAAATATTCACGCCACTAATTTCTTCTGAACCCTCACCAAAACTAGATAGTTGATTCTGAAATTCTATTGGATCTAAATAAATCTCTTTTCCCATTTATTACGCCTCCTTAAAGTTAATTTCAAATACATTCAGATGCATATTCTCAAAGAATTCTTTAAAATCATTGAGAGTGATATTTTTTAAGTAATCCAAAATTCTTGAAATACTCAAATTATCTCCAAATAATTTGGCTAAAATTGAATTAAATTCTTCACTACCACTGTGATACATGTTATTAATACTATTAATCAATATTTCTTTGTATTTGATAACTTTATCATCAGTAATATCTGATACTGATTTTTCATCATTTTGTCTAAGATCTGCTTGTCCTAATATACCTATTTCTTTTCTTGAAATTTGAACTTGAAAATTTGAATTAAATATATGATACCCCAAAATTAATACATTTGCGTAATTGTAATTGAAATCATTTTTAATGAGGTGATTGAAATGATATCCTATATAATTACTAGCATGTCTTGCTTCTTCTTCAATCGTAACATCATTTTCATCATTTTCATTTACTAAATATGAAAATTTATGGTTTAGCTTACTAAAATTCAACAGTTTCTCTTTATTGTCTATATCTTTATTAATGTTAATGATGCAGTTTTCGTAAAAGATCATTTCTTTTTTAAATGTTAGTAAATCTTTAACATCAAAGTTCCATATATCATTAATCAAACTTTTCAAATTGAAATTATAGTAATCACTAAACATTTCCATAAATTTCATTGTAGCTCTATACTCATTTATTTTGAAATTGGATTCCATATCTTTTTTTGCATTATCAATTGCTGCATCAAAACTATCATTATCTATATTAATATCTAATAATTTCTCGACTATTTCATTAAAAGTACTTATATAGCCTTCATTTGACCCGTTTTTTATATCATATTCGAAGGATAAAACTGTACTATTCATGTAATTATTAATGTCTATTTTTATATTTTTCTTTGCTAACACGTCTTTCATATATTGTGCGAATACGATTGTAGTTGCATTTGAAAAAAAGATTTCTCTTTCATCTTCAAATTTCACTATTGAATGCCCAACGCCAGTACCGATAATAAAGCTAGTCAAAATATTATCTTCATCAGCTATTCCATTTTTGCTATTCAAGTCAAATTTCATTATTTTGCCTCCCTATTCAAATAATTTAATTCTTTTATACTCGTAGTCACAAATATAATACATTTCATTACGCTTAAGAATTTTTTCGTTAGAGTTATAGCGTACTTTTATCAAATCTTGTTCGCTAATGCTCATACCGACAAATGCATTATTTACAATCTCTTTTAATAATCTAGCTTGTGAGCTTATACCCCCAATAGTTTCTTGATAAAGTCCAAAAACTATAGGATACACATTATTTTTTGGTCCATCTAAAAATATTGATTCTATTTCATTATTTGTAGGTGCTGCAACATTTATAAATTCTTTGAAGTTAGAAATGATTACAATCCATTTTTTTTGTGGTTCAATGTTCTTTATAAAGTTAACTAATTCATTTTTAAAAGCAATTATATCCTTTTTTTCTTGACAGTATAAATAATTTTCGTATTCAGAATTTTTCAATCTACCTGTTGTATCTAATATAGCAATTTCATATTCCTTTGAAACAATTTTTAATTGCTTTTCTAATATATTAAAACCGTTATCAATATCAACTGGCTTAACCGAAGTAAATATATTAGATTTTTGGAGATCGAAACCGATTGGCTGTACTTCATCAAATTCTAATCCCATTGGTATTATCTTTTCTTCTAATATTATCTTATTAAAGTCAAATGTATTCAACTGTTTATCAAAATATACTTTTTCTGGCATCATTGGAATATGACTTGGATAATCGCCAACATAGTGTTCGTTCATTTGAGCGATCTCGTCTTTGATGCGGTTATTGTACGTTTCACCTTCTGCTAGTTTGAATGGCTGTGCAATTTGGAATTGGGTGAAGTTATCATCATTGATGGCTGCACGGCCTTTCATATCTTTAACGCCTTTTTTGTATGAACCAATGATGTTGGTTAACTCATTGTTATCGAATAGATATAGGGCAACGCGCGTCTTAATGTTGGTGAAGATTGCGGATTTAATCGCACTTGAGCGTGAACCTGTTAGGATAATGTATATGCCTAACGCTAAACCTTCACGTGTGACTTTCATCATCATATCTTCATAGGCTTCCATTAATGGTGATTCTTTAACGGCGTCGTAGTTATCAATCATGATAAAGACGTTTGGTACATTGTCTTGTGTTTCGCGTTTATATTGTTCGATATTAACGACGCGTTGTTGACTTAATAAGCGTTTACGTTCTGATACGAGTTCGTTAATGCGTTTTAAGGCTTTTGTGATTTTATCTTCTTGGTCTATCGTGAATAAGTCCGCCACATGTGGGATATCGGATACTGGCATTAAGCCGTTTGTACCGAAATCGAATAAATACATATGGGCTTGATCTGGTCTAAAATGACGTGCAATATCGAAAATAATGTTGTGTAAGAATGTCGTGCGGCCGTATCCTGGACTTCCGATTAAGGCAATATGTCCTGATGCTTTTAATTTTAGGGTTAATGGCCCTTGGAATTGTTCTTCTGGCACGTCTTTTAAACCAAGAGTTAATTCAACATCGCCTGGTTGATCATTCCATAGCGCTTTAAAGTCTGTCGTCATTAACTCATCTTGATATACATTTTCTGGTAATGGTGGTAACCATGGACGTTTCACTTCTGTAATGTTTAAGCGTTCTGTAATTTCTTCAATATGGGCAATGACCGCTTCCAGTTCGGTTTGTGTTGGTTGCGCTTCAGCATCGGTTAAACCACTTAAGTCTTTATTGATGGCTTGGAGCTGGCCATATTCATTGATAGCATAAATCGTTTTATCTTCTGTCTCGATAACATTTTCTTCAGTGTCATACACTGCACCGCTCCATGCGGATTGGAATAGTTCATAAATTTCGTTATTCCCTACTTGTAAGTATGCACGACCTGGCAACGTAATATCTGCAGCATCTGGTGTCTTTAATATTTCGTTACTATCTTGACGGTCTTGTACTTTTAAGGCTAATTTGAATTTAGAGTTCGACCATATTTGATCGTCAACCACACCGGATGGCTTTTGTGTGGCCAAGATTAAGTGAATCCCTAATGACCGACCGATACGTGCAGTTGATACTAATTCTTTCATGAAATCTGGTTGTTCTGATTTTAATTCCGCAAATTCATCGGAAATCAGGAATAAATGCGGCATCGGTTCTGTCGCAACGCCTTCTTTAAATAACTTGTGATATTGGTTAATGTGGTTAACATCAAACTCCCCAAATAAACGTTGACGTTTGCGCAATTCGGCTTTGATGGACTCTAGTGCACGCATGGCTTCGTCTCCATCTAAGTTGGTAATCGTTCCCACAAGATGTTTTAAGTTTTTAAATAGGTTCGCCATTCCCCCACCTTTGTAGTCAATTAATAAGAACGCCACTTCATGTGGGTGGAAGTTCACTGCGAGTGACAGAATGTAAGATTGGATGATTTCTGACTTACCTGACCCTGTTGTACCTGCAATTAAACCATGTGGCCCGTGTGCTTTTTCATGTAGGTTCAGCTCTAGAATGTCATCTTGCCCACGTACACCGAGGGGCACTGCCATCGTCTTAAATGTTTCATTTTGTTGCCAACGCTGTACAATATTGAGTTGATCCACATCCTTGACTTGATACATTTGTAGAAATGTAATACTGTCTGGAATGGCATTTTTCATATGCTCAACATGATTTAAGTTGGCAATGCGTCGTGCGATATATTCTTTATCAATACCTTCCATACTTTCAGGTACAAATGGCGTTTTCACTAATTCTTTTTCTTTCATGATGAGTTCGCCTTCTGTATGAGATTTAATATCGATAATCGTCTCTACATGTTCTGGTAAACTTTCAATCACGTCTTCAACAAAGATAAGTGAAATGCCGTAATCTGATAAATCTTGGTTGACGTATTCAAGAATAACGTGATCAATAATTAATGACATATCCGTAATAATAAATACTAAATTCGGTTTAAAAATAATTTGTTCATTGCTTCTACTACGTTCTCTGACGGTTTGAATGCGCTCTTTAATCATGCTGTAAATGGATGTCAATATTTGGTCGCGTGTACGTTGATTATAGACGAAACCTCTAATGTTCAGTGCTTTTAATGTTGTATGTGGTAACCAACGTGACCAATTCAACTTCTTATATTCATCTTCACGCGTCACTAATAAGAATTCTAAATCATGATAGCTATGAAATGTCGCAAGTTGCAGCATCATTTTTTCAAGTTCTTCTAAGATTAGACGGCGTGTCCCAATGTAGGCAATAGGCCCATGGGTTAAGTCGTTAGTTAATGGTGCTTGTTCGACATTTTCATAGAATTCATACAGGCGTTTCGCATCGTCAAACAGTTCGTCACGGCGCTGATTAAATTCTTCCTCCGAGTAATCCACTTTGAACGACTTTTGAATATCTGCAATCCCTAATTTATAGTAAAGATAATCGTGATGTTGTGGTGATTTTTCATAAATTCTTGGTGCTTTGCTGTCAACAATCTCTTTAATTTCTGCCAACGTTGGATAGTGAAAGTTCAAGCTAAAGCGTTGATCTTTAATGGCATGGTTAATCGCTGTTGATTTTTCATCCAAATAGGCTTTATAGTCTTTCTCCCGCTTCTTAACTTCTTCCTTATACTTTTTCTTTTCTGAAAAGTATGTCGTAATACCGAAGATGATGGTTACTGTACTCATACCAATCATCATTAAAATATAGACACCTAAAGGTCGTACTAAAAAGATTACAACCGTCAAGGCAATCATCACTAATGGCGGAATGATGGAGCGCCAAATCATAGAGTTATTCTTCTGAATTGGTTGAGGTGGGCGCTCTATCTTAATGGTATCTGTCGGTTCACGATGAATAATTCTCGGTGAACGATGGTAATCATTTGATTCTATCGTATAATTTTCAAACTTATCGCTATTTCTGCGAATAAGTTCCGTCTCAATATCATCATGTGACAAGATGTTGATACCATCTTCTCTAATTTCAATCCACATGTCGTCAATAAACAAGTGATCGCCGACATAAGCTCTATCCACTTTATTATGTTGTTTATCGTAATTGATAAAGACTTCAGCTGCGTTATCATGAATGATTTTAATATAGTGTTGTTCTTTAATGCGATGAATATCCTTTAAAATAATGACATTGGTCGCGCCACTTATCTTTAAGTCATCGTATGCATGGTTACCTATCGTCATCACTTCTTTAAGTGATGGATACATGAATGAATGTAAATGTTCTTGACCATAAAGTTTTAATGTCACTTCTCCATCTGCAACTTTACGCACCAATGTTTTAAACAAGGTCGTATGATTGGCTTGCCAAGCGCCAAATTCATTTTGTTCAATATGAATGGCCTCTGGCAAATGCTTTAGCGTGATATCTGCTTTGTCATCCGAACTGATAGTATAAGTTTTATCATCTTGGAGATTTAGCATTTTTAATTGGTCATTATATTGTATTATCAATTTATGCATCATTCTGCCCTCAATCCTATACTATTTTTTCCGTTCTGCTTCTTGACGTTTTTGTTTATCTTTTTGCGCTTGTTCTTTTTGTTTCTTCTCATTTTCTTCTTGTTGTTTTATTTTTTCATCTTTTTTCTTAGCTGCTTCTTCTTTTTCTTTGGAAGATTCTTCTTTAGCTTGTTTTTCTTTTTCTAAAATATCTTGTAATTTATCGTTATATTTTTTCGTTTCTTCTGAACGTTTATCGTTTGATAAGTTAGCATTATTTTTGATTGAATTTAATTTATTGATTAAAGCTAATTTAGTAATATCGTTATCATCTAAATATGTGGCAATATTAAGTGCTTCGTCATAGTCACCTTGACCTAATTCCATCCAATAAAGTAAATAATCTTTATTCGAATTTGGTGTAATATTGTTTAATAAGTTCTCTTTTTTATCTTTTTCCAAGCCTTGTTTATTTGTTTCAACATAGCTTTTTGCATAGATGTATAACGCTTCTTTATCTAAATTTTTACCATTTAAATCATCGTAATCATTGAGCACTTGTGTGTAATTCGATTTCACATATGATTTATAACCTTTTTCAATCTGAGCATTATTTTTCATTACTGAAAAGTACAGATAAGCAAGTATTGCTAGTAAAATAACACCAATTACGCTCATTGTAATGGCAATAGCTTTGAAAATCGTAAAGTTTCTTCTCTTCACATATGAGAAGTTACGACGATAATCTGATTGTTGTTTATCAAATTGTTCAACTAAAAAGGCTTTTAATTCATCTAACGTCGCAATATCAATGATTTTCTTTTCAAACGGTGTGCCTTTATGTAATTCAAGATTACCTTCTACTAAAGAATCGAATGTGACTTTGTCATTAAATGCCGTGATAATCAGTGCTTTGTAACGCGTAAGAAACTCTTCATCCGATAAGGCAAGGGGTTCGACAATATTTTTCAAACCACGTGTCTTTAATAATGGTAATCCATCTTTCGTAAAGAATAATTCTTGTGGCGATAAGATGAAGGTGTAACGTGTTTTCAGCACATCTTCGAGCTTGGCAATGTTTAACAAATAACGCATTTTTTCATTTTTAGGGAAGGTCTTTATTTCTGAAAATGGCGTGTGATGTTGTGACAAATCATAATGAATTTGATAACTATCTCTTAATTCAGTCAGCCTCGCATTTAAAAATGCATTGTCTTGCTGTTCTAATAAATACATCAAATGATAATGTTCATCTTTAATCGAGGATTTAGGAATCTCTCGCATATCTTCGCGTTCATGCTTTGTTTCTTTAATTACGTCTTGCTCATTTCGTTCTTCAGCTTTGTTTTTTGCCATCTTTTGATTCTCCCTACAATATTTTCAGAATATCTCCATCTGCAATTTTGCCGTCCACGAGTCGGTCATTTTCTAGTAATAAGCGATCCTTAGTGGTCACTTTTATTTGATTTTTATAATCATATATTTCTAAATCTAAACTTTCTATAATCAGTGGTATTAGCTGTTTGATAGGAATAAATATGGGAACTGCTAAATCAAAGCTTCCGTGTTGATAGTTTGAAAAATCAAATGTCACTTTTTTATGCTGGCTCATCGTTTAACCCTTCTCCCTCGTTGGATGGTAAATACCATAAATCCTATAGTTAAAAAAGCCCCTATACTTAACAAGATATATGGAAAGAAATTTTTCTTTTGTTTGTCTTGTAAATAAGGGCTTTTATCACTCTCCGCTGTTTTGTTCAAATTCTTGTTTGAAAACAATACATGCTTTGTTTCATCCAAGCGGGACTTATTGCCCGCTTGTTTTTGAAACAAATTATTTTTTATATTTGAATCTTTATTCTGTTGTTGTTCTTTAATGCGTTGATTTATTTTTTTACTTTCATCATCAAAGAGCGTTGTATCGTATTCTTTGATATCTTTATTCACATTTTGTTGATCTTCATCATCGACTCTTATATCTAAATCACCTTGATGTGGATTGGCAGTTAATAGCGTCATCATGGTTAAGCCTTCAATGAGCATTAAATGAGCCTCTCTTTCTTAAAGTGCTTAATAAACATATTTAAGATGAATCCAATAATGGCAAGTACTGCAAGGATTAACATTGCCATGCCAACTGGATGTTCTGCATTCAAGTAGTTATAGAACACTTTATCTATATGTGATAATGGTGAAATCGCTGCAAGTATTGCGTTATTGCGATTCATGTCAATAAAGTATAAGGCAAGTATGACAATGATGATAAACATACCGATGGATTTTAATTGTCTCAATAAGTACGTATTGAGGAGTACAAAGACAATCATTGTCAAGATAATTAAACCGACAAACTTCGCACGGTATCCTGCCATAACTTCATATTGATTCATGGCAATCAAACCGATAATGAGACCTTCTGCTAAGCCAGCAACAGTAACAATACCTGCACCAATACCTTTATTCCACCAGTGATTATGTTTGCTGAATTCATCTTTAACAAAGTTCACTTGGCCTTTATGGCGTTCATAACTATAGAATAGGTATGCCGTCATTAATGAAACTAAGTACATGAGCAATACTAGAATTGTTGGTGAGAATGTGTTGTGATTGTCGCTATTTGCTAACACATTTTCCAGATTTTTCTTCTGAATTGGATTACTCATAAAGTCTTTTAACACTTCGTTTTGACGATCGCCTTCTTTAGAGTTTTTCAAGACGTTTTCAAAGTCTTTAGCGAAGAGACGATTTTCTTTATCGTTTTTATTCATCACTTCATTTAAGTTGTTAGCTCTAACACCTAATGCACGTCCGCTAGCATGAAGCTTGCCAACATTGTCATCAAGTTTGTTTAATTCACCACTAATGTCATCAGCAGTTGATTTAGAATTTTGACTATCTGAAAGTAACTTCGTACTACGCTCAGATAAATCACTAATTTGTTTATCTAAATCGGTTGATATCGTTGTAAATTCTTTACCTTTTTCTTCATTGATTTTTGGTGTTTCAGGTTCATCACTTAATAATTTTTCAGCTTTTGATAAATCATCAAGTAACGTGCTGATGTCTTTTTTATTCTGTGCAACTTGGTCTTGATTATTGATGACATCATCAATAAATTTATCAGACTGTTGATTTAATTGATCTAATTGATTTAGTAATGCTGATTTATCATTTTTAAAGCTTTCCATATCTTTAATAACTTGATTAACCATCATATCGACAATTGCTTTATTATCAATCTTGATATCATTTGGATTGATTGCAACGTCTTTATAGATGTCATATTTAGATTTGAATTGATCAAGTGAACGGAGTTGTTGATTTAAATCGCCACTGATTAATTTGCCATCTAAATGATTGTTGATAGATAAATCAACGACATTCGCTTTTGGTTCATCTTTATCATTATCGGCTTGGCCGAATAACAATTGTAGCTTCATCGTTTTATTTTTAAGGAAATCTTCTTTATGTTGTGCATCAGCTTTAAGTTTGGCCACACCTTTGACTTTAACATGGTATGTTTTAACTGTCGTATCCAGTTTGACATTTTGATCTTTAATATCGTATTTCTTACCGTTGATATAAATATCACCGCTAAAATCAAAGTTAGGATCTGTTGATACTGTTAAATGGTTAATATCTTTAGATTTGATATCCTCTTGACGTTCAAACGTCGTACCTTCAGTTTCTAATTTCGATGTATCTGTGGCACTAATTTCACCGTGATAATCTTCTTGTTTAATTGGATTATCAAGATGCTTCACATTGTAGCTTGTTCTATATTGATTTACTTCTTTTAAAATTTCTTGGTATTCTTTAGTAGCTTTCTCAGATAATCCAGCGTCTGCGATATCTTTGTTTGTTAACTTTCTAATATAAAATTCATCTTGACCAGACTGGTCGTTTTCAATAGCGTTTCTCAATTGATTAGCCATCGTATCTTGTATTTTTTGTTGGTCTTGTTTCATTTGATCCACGATATCGTTTAAATCTTGATTATTCTTCAATTGTTCTTGTAATGAGGCAGTCAATTTTTGACGATAGTCTCTAATCATATCTTCCGTAAATGGTGATTCTTGTGCTTTCACTTCATCTTTCACTTTATTTAAAGCGTCTTGATATGATTTTTGGTAGTCATCTTTCGTACGTTGTTGCGCTTCATGTTGTTGGTCTAACTTACTATCAACTTGTTTCAATTGATTAATATAATCTGAGATATTCACATCTTTATCTCGTGATTTCATATCATCAAGTGTATCCTCTAATAAAGACTGATGCGCATTGAAATATTCTGCTTGTTTGCCGACGATAGATGACACATCATTATCAGATTGAATGCTAAACGCTTCTGGCTTCGCACTTAATAAAGAGTTATTGTAACCTTGTAACCATTTCGTAATATCATTGTTCGCATTAATAGAATTGACTAATGTATCAGTAAATAATTCTGGAAAATCGTTGAGCGGATTCAACAAATAATTGGCAAAGTTTTGATTAACGTTTTGTTCACGTGTCATAATTGCGCCAACATTTTTCTGAGCGTTATGCAAATTGTCGATAATACTTGTTAAATAGATTTTAATTAAATCTTTGTTGAAATCATTTAAAATACTTGCGACGATTTTTTCAGTTTTCTTCGCAACTTCTTCTTTTTGTCCAACTGCTGTTTTATATTGAATCGCCATATTGGCTGGTTTCTTTTTGTCTAATTGCATCGATAATTTAGAAAAGTTTTCAGGGATAATGATCATGACTTGATATTTACCATCTTTTAAGCCATTTTCAGCAATATTACGCGTAACCGTCTCAAAATTATAGTTCGTTTGACTAGATAATTTCTTAACAAATGTATCCCCTAGCGTAATCTTCTTACCGTTATATGTTGTCGATTGGTCTTCATTGACAATCGCTATATGTATATCTTCATAATTTTTTGTTTCACTCTTATGACTTTGTCCTGATTGGTCACCATATTTAAAATGTACAAAAACAAAAAATCCTATAATGGCAATCGCGACGATTAAAATTGAGATAAGAGTATAGATCCATTATTCTTTTTTCATTTTTTTGTCCTTTCAATCCACACTTATTAATGATAAAACAGGCTGAGACACGATTAAATGTCTCAACCTATATATAACTATTACTGTAAACCGAAATTATTAGATAATTGTTGGTCTTGTTCTTGAACAGCATCAGCTGTGCTGTTTAATTGTTGTTTAATCTCTTCTAATAATTGAGCAAATTTGTCAACTTTTGGACTTAATTGTTGGAATTGCTCTTCAAAGCGATTAAATGCTTGACCTTCCCAGTTTGCAGCAATTTCACCTTGTGCTCTAGTTAAATCAGAAAGAATTTGATGGATTTGCTCAGCACCATTTCCATAAGATTGTGACTTAGCTCTTATTTCTTCTGGGCTCATTTTAATCAATGCCATAATACGAAACCTCCTAAAAAATTTAATTGGTTACTTCTATTACAGATAGATTATGAAAAATCGTATCTTATTAAATAATATAAAAAAAATAGGTTCATGTATACACTTTTACTAAAATTTTACGTAAAATATATTGCGGAAATTTAATTTGCCTATTACTATTCATTTGTAAGTCTTTTTTATGTATACTAAATTTATATCAATAATTAAAAAGGATTAATGTACCCGTATGAAAAAAACACTAGTTACGACAATGTCTTCTTTATTATTATTTACAATCGTTAATAGCCAACTGACATATGCAGCAACATATACTTCACTACAAGAAGCTAAAAAGGCACATCCAAATGCCTCATTTAATGTCAATTCAAATGATGGCACGTTTACCTATACTTATGGCCAACAGCGACGTGGTTCTAATGATAACCATAAACCACAAAGTCATGCACATGGCCAAGCTGGTGCCAATCAAGGCCAAAGAACAAGCCAAGCACCAGGAAGCACATCTCAATCTCCATTAGGCGTGCAACAAAATGTCGGTCCTGTCAAAGCACCAGAACCAAGTCAACCAGTACCATCTATTGCGACACGTCAATATGCAGCTGATGCATCATTAGCAGCAGAATCGCAAAATGAACAAGCAGATTTTGATAAAGTATATAAAAAAGATGACTCCGGTATGATTACAAGCATTAATGTCGACGGTCTTTATGATGAGTTGAAGTTAAGTGAATTTAACGACAAGGCGATGACAGTCGATGGTAAACCACTTGCTTTAGGCAATGGTAAGATTATTTCAAACCCATTATTTACAAGTAAGAACAATCTCTATACGGCAGGTCAATGTACGTGGTATGTCTTCGATAAACGTGCACAAGCTGGCCACACGATTAGCACATTTTGGGGAGATGCGCGCAATTGGGCTGGTCAAGCTTCAGGTGACGGCTTTAAAGTCGATCACAAACCTGAAAAAGGTGCGATTCTACAGACTGGTAATGGCCCATATGGACATGTTGCTTTTGTTGAACGCGTTAACGCTGACGGTAGTGTCTTTATTTCAGAAATGAACTGGATCGCCCCATACATTACATCTACACGTACAATATCATCTATGGAAGCCGGGTCCTACAACTATATACATTAGAGAGAGCAAACACCTGGGACATAAATCTCAGAAAAATAACACTCAGATGAATTGAATTCAACTCATCTGAGTGCTTCTTTTTATTCAATACTTTGTATTGTTGGCTCTCTTTGTTGGGGCCCCTGTCTTCAGCTTGTCCTGTTCCCTCAAGAGTCTCGCCAAAATACGTCGTATTTATATGTAGTTTTACATCAACATACTTTTAAAAAATAAGGTGTTTTCGTATATATCACTGTTTGCTGTTTTGATGTTGTAAACGTGCTTTTTGTATTTGAAAAGCAAATATTGTACCTATTGCAAATAAAAGGATACTAATGAAAAATAGTGTTTTTCCTAAAAAATGAAAGCTATCGCCATATAATTTCAACCCAATATCAAAGAAATCATCATACAATACTATATAAAATAGTATATTCATTAAAACTGACATAATAAATAGACCGATGATAGATAAATAGATGGTTGGTTTAGCCGTACTTTCGAAAGCTTGACCGTTGTTCTTTGGCTTATATACGGTTAACCATACAATATTCAAAGCTAAGATGCCAAATGCACCTATGGTTATAATAAATCCATGTATACTCAGTAAACTAAAAATGCCGGCAACAGCTAAAATAATCCACCAGCTATTGCCTATTTTATTTTTCTCAATAACTGCCTCTTTAACTGCTGCTTTATTTTTAAAAATTAATATGCCACAAATCATCCAAGCAACAATCGTGATTAAATTAAGACTGACCACACCACCAATGATATAGAACACTGCACTCATCGTCGTTTTTTTCGTCATTAACTTTAACGCTGTAAACCCTATAATAAATGAAATAAAACTTGCAACCATCAGCACACCAAAAATCCAATTAAAGATTAATGATGCCATTTCAGTGCTTTTTGTTGTTGTTTGCTCATTTATCGTAGTCCTAATCTCGGAATGAGAAATGCCTGAAACTGACCCTACGAAAAAAAGTAAAAATAGAAATGATAGAAATGCTTCTAGAATAAGTCCAATCAGCGATGTTACTTTTATTGTTTTAATCATCATGTTCTCCCTTATGCTTGATTTTATGTATGTTAATAGTTTGTAGCGCACAACTGTTGTTAACACAACCATGCTACACGGTCAACAGTATTATGATTTTTATTATTTCATTGTGACGTAAAAAAGTAAATATGAATTATATAATAATAATTTTAAACACTTATTTATTACTTGCTCTATTAAACTCAAAAAGCCAGCAATACAATTGTACAATGACAATGCATTACTGGCTAAATTTTTGAAAGACCGTTAACCGGCTCTAAATATGAATAATACCGATTAATCTACTGATTGGTGTTCATCTGATAATGGATTTTTGAGTTCTTTTTTTCTTTGGATGATTAATACACCACATGCAATCCATGACACAAATGTAATGAAATTAAAGCTTAAAATAGCGCCTATAATATAGAATGTAGCACTCATTGCCATTTTTTTAGACATAAATTTTAATCCTACAAGTCCTAAGGCTAATGAAATAATACTAATAATAAATAGCACCCCAAAGATACCATTAAAAATAGATTGTGCTTCTTCCGGACTGTATATTTTCACTTCACCATTCACCGTTGTTTTGAATTCAGGGTGTAACAAGCCTGCTACGGATGCTAAAAATAAGAGTAATAATATAACGCTAATGATAGCTTGTAAAATTATGCCAATCAATGATGTTACTTTAATTGCTTTAGTCATAACAATCTCCTTTATTATTTAACTTTAATATCTTTATAGTCTGGTTTATGCTGCTCAACATAGGCTTTCGCGTTAAAACCACGCTTATAGTATATTTTGTCATTTTTATATTCATAAGCTGCATAAAATAACTTATTGTTTCCTTTGTACAATGGATAACTAATAATTATTAACTTGCCATCGTTATAAACATAACGATTCACACGTTCTTTCTTAAACTCTGGATTTACTTTATCACTACTTTTCACCATATCTTGATGTGTTTTTTGCTGAATTGATAATATTTCATCTATCTTGCTTTGGTATTTATTATTTTTCTGCTTATTGGTGCTTTGTTGTTTATTATCTGCTTGCTTATCATTATGACTATCTTTACTACAACCACTGACAACAATAATCACCGCAACCAGCATACCGATGAATATTTTTCTCATGATGTTCCTCCTTTTTCTTACATATTTGAAAAATCTGTTATTTCTCGGCATTAATGATACTTTTTAATAAAAATCTCCAAAAATAATAAGAGGACTGCCCAGAAATTTTATTATTCCTCAAGGAGCGAATATGTAAAATCTAAAATCTATGGAATGTCAGGCAAGCCTGAACTATTGTGGCTGTTCCATCCCATCTAACCTCCCTAAGTCATAAAGCCAAACCGATTGTGTCTACAACATGAATCACTTACAACTGCTACACAACCCGTTCTACAACTCATATTATTCCACTCTTGGGTAAAAAAGTAAATATGAATTATATAATAATATTTTTAAACAGTTATTTGTAAATTTGTTTGCTTATTATCATTTTTGAATAGTCAAAAAAGCCACCAATGGCATTGTACGCAAACAATCCATTGATGGCTGTATATGAACATTGATTTAATTGATAGTTAACCGATAGAACCTTCCATTTCAAATTTGATTAAACGGTTCATTTCAACGGCATATTCCATTGGTAATTCTTTCGTAAATGGTTCAATGAAGCCCATAACAATCATTTCAGTGGCTTCTTCTTCGGAAATACCACGACTCATGAGATAGAATAATTGTTCTTCAGATACTTTAGACACTTTTGCTTCATGTTCTAAGGAAATATTGTCATTAAACACTTCATTGTAAGGAATTGTGTCTGATGTTGACTCGTTATCTAAGATTAACGTATCACATTCAATGTTAGAACGCGCACCTTTTGCTTTACGTCCAAAATGAACGATACCACGATAGATGACTTTACCACCATTTTTAGAAATAGATTTTGACACAATAGTTGATGATGTGTTTGGTGCTTTGTGAATCATTTTCGCACCTGCATCTTGAACTTGTCCTTTACCGGCAAAGGCAATGGATAGTGTGCTACCTTTAGCACCTTCTCCTAACAGTACACAGTTTGGATATTTCATTGTTAATTTAGAACCTAGGTTTCCATCAACCCATTCCATATTACCGTTTTCATACACAAATGTACGTTTGGTTACTAGGTTGTAGACATTGTTAGCCCAGTTTTGAATCGTTGTATAACGGACATGTGCATCTTTGTGCACAATGATTTCAACGACAGCTGAGTGTAACGAACTTGTCGTATATACAGGTGCTGTACAGCCTTCTACATAATTTACGGAAGCACCTTCATCAGCAATGATTAATGTACGCTCAAATTGCCCCATATTTTCAGAGTTTATACGGAAATAAGCTTGCAGCGGTGTATCAAGTTTAACGTTTTTAGGTACGTAAATAAATGAACCACCTGACCACACGGCTGAGTTTAATGCAGCGAATTTATTATCTGCTGCTGGAATGACTGACGCAAAGTACTCACGGAATAAATCTTCATTTTCTCTTAACGCACTATCTGTATCTTTAAAGATAATGCCTTTTTCTTCAAGTTCTTTTTCCATATTATGGTAAACCACTTCTGATTCATATTGTGCAGATACACCTGCTAAATATTTTTGTTCTGCTTCTGGAATACCTAATTTATCAAATGTACGTTTAATTTCTTCTGGCACTTCATCCCATGAACGTTCTGTATGTTCTGAAGGTTTAACGTAATATGTGATGTCATCAAAGTTTAATTCTGACAAGTCACCGCCCCATTGAGGCATTGGCATTTTATAAAATAATTTAAGTGCTTTTAATCTAAAGTCGAGCATCCATTGAGGCTCTTCCTTCATTTTTGAAATTTCAGTCACGATATTTTCTGTTAAACCGCGTTCTGATCTGAAAATGGACATATCTTCGTCGTGGAATCCATATTTATAATCCCCAACATCAGGTGCTTTTTTAGCCATTTCAATCACTCCTTAAAAATATATTTAAACGACGTGCGTGAGATTTTTAATGTTATGAAAAGTCTACTGCCATTGTAACAAGTTACTTTTTGTATCAAAAGTGTGACCTCTCAATTGTCACACTCTGCTAGTCTTCTTCAGTAGAACCTTCCGCTTTGCCTTCTTTTTGAACCGTACCTTTTTCAAGCGCTTTCCATGCTAAAGTGGCACATTTGATACGCGCTGGGAATTGAGAAACGCCTTGTAGCGCCTCAATATCACCCATATCTTCAGTAATTTCGTAGTCTTCACCAAGCATCATCTTTGTAAATTCTTGACTCATTTGCATAGCTTCTGCCAATGAGTGACCTTTTACTGCTTCCGTCATCATAGATGCGCTGGACATTGAAATAGAACAGCCTTCACCTTCAAATTTCGCATCATGAATGATGCCATCTTCAATATCAAATGTAAGTCGAATACGATCACCACAGGTTGGGTTATTCATGTCTACAGTCATTGAACCGTTGTCTAAGACGCCTTTATTTCTAGGGTTTTTATAATGATCCATAATCACAGATCGATATAATTGATCTAAATTATTAAAATTCATACGAGAAAAACTCCTTCGTTTGTTTCAATGCGTTGACTAATTGATCGACATCTTGTTGCGTATTATAAATATAAAAGCTTGCACGTGCTGTAGAAGATACGTTTAACCATGACATCAAGGGTTGTGCACAATGATGGCCTGCACGAACAGCAACACCTTCTGTATCAACTGCTGTCGCTACATCATGTGGATGTACGTCTTTTAAGTTAAACGTAATAACACCTGCACGACGATCTTTAGGCGGACCATATATGTCAATACCTTCAATCGCTGACATTTGCTCATATGCATATTCAGTCAACGCTCTCTCATGCCGATGGATCGCTTCAAAGCCAATATTTTCAATGTAGCGAATGGCTTCTGCAAGGCCTATTGCTTGGGCAATGAGCGGTGTACCTGCTTCAAATTTTGTCGGTAAGTCTGCCCATGTCGCATCATACTTGCTGACAAAATCAATCATATCGCCGCCAAATTCTACCGGCTCCATGTCATTTAATAAGTCACGTTTACCATATAACACACCAATGCCTGTTGGCCCTAGCATTTTGTGACCACTAAAGCTAAAGAAATCACAGTCTAAATCTTGAACATCAATTGGCATATGCGGTGCTGATTGTGCACCATCAACGCTTATTATCGCACCGTGTTCATGCGCAATTTTAGCAATCATTTTCACATCATTAATTGTTCCTAACACATTGGATACATGTGTAATCGCTACAATTTTAGTTTTATCGGTAATTGTCGCTTTAATATCTTCTACACGTAATTCGCCTTCTGCGGTCATCGGAATAAATTTAAGTGTCGCTTGTTTACGTTTAGCCAATTGTTGCCATGGCACAATGTTGGCATGATGTTCCATTTCAGTTACTACAATTTCATCACCAGCTTCAACATGTGCGTCGCCGTAACTGTGTGCAATCATGTTGATAGATGCCGTTGTACCACGTGTAAAGACAACCTCTTCAAAATAGTGCGCATTTATAAAACGGCGCACGGTTTCGCGTGCACTTTCATAACCATCAGTGGCTAATGAACCTAATGTATGCACGCCACGGTGAACGTTTGAATTATAGCGCTTGTAATAGTCATCTAATACATTGAGTACTTGTATAGGCTTTTGACTTGTTGCTGTAGAATCTAAATAAGCTAAGCGTTTGCCATTCACTTGCTGTTGTAAAATCGGAAAATCTTTTATAACGTCTTCAACATTTAAAGTTGTGTCGGCCATTGACTTCACGACCTTTCTTATATTAAAAATCTCATTTGTTTCTTCAATTTATAACGTGTCTCAACGCTTGTGCTTATGAAGCACGCTTATATGATTTATTTTAGAATGCTGCTAATATTATATTTCATTTTACTTAGAAACTTTAAGTTCAATGACATCTCTAAGTTGACGTTTAACATCTTCAATTGGTAATTCGCGCACGACCGGATCTAAGAAACCATGAATAACAAGGCGTTCGGCTTCATGTTGTGAAATACCACGACTCATTAAATAATACAACTGCTCTGGATCAACACGACCTACAGATGCTGCGTGTCCAGCTTCTACATCGTCTTCATCGATTAAGAGAATTGGGTTCGCATCGCCACGTGAATGCTCAGATAACATTAAAACACGTGATTCTTGGTTCGCAATTGATTTCGTACCACCATGTTTGATATGGCCAATACCATTAAAGACAGATGATGCATGTTCTTTCATGACCCCGTGTTTTAAAATATAGCCATTCGTTTCTTTACCATACTGTACGATTTTAGAAGTTAAATTGATTTTTTGATCTCCAGTACCTACGACAACCGATTTAAGTTCACTTGTTGAACGATCTCCTACAAGGTTTGTCGTGTTATCAATGATTTGGCTGCCTTCATTCATTAAGCCTAATGCCCAATTAATAGAGGCATCCGCTTCTGTATGTCCACGACGAATGATATAACCCGTGAAGCCTTTGTCTAAATAATCAACTGAGCCATAGGTGATACTTGAGTTTGCACCTGCAATTACTTCGGAAATAATATTAATTTGGTTACCATCACCACTTGCATCTGAAACGTAGTTTTCCACATATGTCACTTCAGCACTTTCTTCAGTGACTAAAATCACATGATTGAAAAAGCTCGCTTTATCATCATCGTGTAACACAACATAATGTATTGGATGTTCTACCACGACATTTTTTGGTACATAAACAAAGACACCACCATTGATTAATGCAGCATGTAAGGCTGTTAAACGATGTTCGTCTACTTGAACCGCTTCTGTCATTAAATACTTTTGAACTAAGTCTCCGTGGTTAACAAGGGATTCAGATAATCCTTCGATAATGACGCCATCTTGCTTTGCTTGGTCTGACACTTGTGTGTAGGCCAGCGTATTATTATGTTGAATGATTAAGTTTTCAGATGTCTCAACATTAATGATTTTATTAATTGATTCTGGGAGTTCTGATAAATCTTTGAATGTTGCGCCATCAACATGATGTTGTTGAAATGAATCAAAGTCCCATTTTCTTAATTTGGTCTTATCTGGTTTAGGCATTTCTAAAGTTTCCGTTAATTTCAAAGCTTTTTTACGACTGTCTGTCATCCAAGAAGGTTCATGGAGTGCTTTTGAATAATCAACAAGTTGTTCTTCAGAAATGTTTAAAGTTTCCGTTGTCATAACTTTTTCCTCCTACTTGATGAAATATTAAGTTAGATGCTAAACACATAGCTAAACTTGAATTTTCTCCATACGTGATTGCGATTTATGCAATGCCATTTAAACACGCATGCTTGATTATTCTTCAGTACCGAACTCTTCTTTAACCCATTCATAACCTTCGTCTTCAAGACGTTTAGCTAATTCTGGACCACCCGTTTTCACTACTTTGCCTCCATACATCACATGTACTTGATCTGGCGTAATGTAGTTTAATAAACGTTGATAGTGCGTAATAATGAGTGCACCAAAGTTTTCACCGCGCATTTTGTTGATTCCTTTGGATACTACTTTTAATGCGTCAATATCTAAACCAGAATCGATTTCATCTAAAATAGCAAATTTTGGTTCTAGCATCATTAATTGTAGAATTTCATTACGTTTCTTTTCGCCACCAGAGAAACCTTCATTTAAATAACGTTGTGCCATGTTTTCATCAATATCTAAAAATGCCATAGTTTTATCTAATTTCTTAATAAATTGCATTAAATTAATTTCTTGGCCTTCTTCACGTTTCGCATTAATTGCTGAACGCATGAAATCCGCATTAGTTACGCCTGTGATTTCAGATGGATATTGCATTGCTAAAAACAATCCTGCTTTAGCTCTTTCATCAACTTCTAATTCTAAGATATTCACGCCGTCTAATAACACTTCCCCTTGCGTGACTTCATAGCTAGGATGCCCCATAATTGCTGATGATAATGTTGATTTACCTGTTCCATTTGGCCCCATAATTGCATGTACTTCGTCAGTATTAATCGTAAGGTTAACACCTTTTAAAATTTCTTTATCCTCAATAGACACATGTAAGTCTTTGATTTCTAATGTTGATGACATTTATATTCCCTCCGTAAAATATAAAGTTTTCTTAACTAGTTTATAGTAATTTTAATTTGTAGTCAAAAAGACTTTGAAATGTTCAATCCACTACATTATAACGCAAATAAGTAGCAATATAAACCGTTTGAACTGCTAAATTAGAGTCATTATTTAAATATAATTATTTTTGATAATCGTATTATTTTACACTTAACTGATAATGTTGGCCCCTCTGTTCTCAATATCCAAAATTTCGACAGATATTATTTCCTTATTAACACTATTTCTGCTATGATGCAGTTTCACTGCAATTTAACTAGAAAGGAGTCATTATGAAACATTTTAGATGGATTAATGTCTTGAAAGGTTTTGGTATGGGCACAAGTGATTTAGTTCCTGGTGTTAGTGGTGGAACAATTGCCTTGTTACTAGGCATTTATGATGATTTTATTCATGCTATCAGTGGGCTATTTTCTAAACGTTTCTGGCCTAGTCTTAAATTCTTATTACCAATCTTAACCGGCATGTTGTTAGCTATCGGCCTTTTAAGTAAACTTTTTAATTATTTATTGGCCAACCATCAAGTACCAACCATGTTTTTCTTCACAGGATTAATCATTGGTATCATCCCCTATTTATTGCGTATATCTCATTTCAAAAGTCGCTTTCAAGTTAAACATTATGCTGTAGTTGCTTTAGGTATCATTATCTTAGTCATAATCACATTGCTCAATCATGGTGACACGCATGCCAACACGTCACTTACATTAAATTCAAGTCTTATTATTAAATATTTTATCGCTAGCATGTGTGCGTCTAGTGCAATGCTCTTACCAGGCATTTCAGGTTCATTTATGTTACTAGTATTCGGTGCTTATGGCACAGTAATGTTTGCTATTTCTGAACTTATGTCATTTAATTTTCAAGCTATATCTTTATTATTCGTTGTTGGATTGGGCATCGTAGCTGGCTTTATATGTTCTAGTAAAGTCATCCATTATGCGTTGCATCATTATCCTACATTGACCTTTGCCTTGATTATTGGCTTTGTGATCGGCTCTGTTTTTGCTGTTTTCCCAGGAATGCCAATGACGCTGCTATCATGGTTGATATCGATTATTACGCTTATACTAGGTTTTATCGTTAGCTTCGTTTTAGGCCAAATTACCGCTAAAAATGAAGCTTCAACATCAAGCAAATCACACAAAGAAAGCTCTTAAGCGCACAGCCTAAGAGCTTTTTCTACTTTATTAGTTTGTATCTCTATTTTTACCGTCTTTAATGTTATCAACAAAATCTTTTGCTTTGTCTTTTACATTATCGATTGTTTCTTTCACTTTACCAGAAGCTTTATCTTCTTTACCTTCTTTTTCTAAGTCTTTATTGTCTGTCACATTACCTACAGTTTCTTTTACATTCCCTTTTGCTTGTTCAAATTTATTGTCTTCAGCCATTTTGTATTCCTCCTAGGTTGTTTTGATATAGTTCTATTTACCCGTAGGCCACATTCATAAACATCTTTTCGAAAAAGATTCACTACAGTATGGGTCTTATTGGGTTGCATGCTGTAAAATCAGAGCTAAATCACGGCTGACGTTCAGCTTGAGTTTAACGCTTAAGTTAAATATCTCTTTCCCAGAAAAATACTACACTACAAGATTTATAATTACCACATTCATATCAAAATAGGAGCGGGACAGAATTCATAATAAATTCGTAGTCCCGCCCTAGAGAGGTTGACTAGGATGAAAACAAGCTTGGTATCAGCGTATTTTCAATCCAGTCAACTACTGTCAATATATAGTTCTTATCCTAAAACATAAAGATGTTCCAAACTGTTTTTACAATCAGACATGAATGATGCTTAAAATGCTTGTTGAGCTACAATTCTTATCTGCACACTATTATGACTGTATCTGTATTATTCAGTTAATGCTTGTCTTAATGTTTTAATATTTTTAGCCATCAATGACTGATATGTTGCATCTTTGTCATCTTTTGTTAGCACAGCCATATTATGGAAACTTAATGGTTTCGTATCTGTTTCTGATTTAATGACATCCGTTGTTTTGTGTGGAATATTTTGTTCATACAATACATACGGCTGTTTTGATTTTTTGATTTCTTTGATGATATCCATGACTTTCTTTTGACTTGGTTCGTCATCATTCATACCGTTTACGCCTTCTTGTTCAAAATCATAGCGTTTTGCCAAGTATCCAAGTGAATCATGTGAGATAATGACTTTGTCTCGTTTTTTATTTTTTGAGATATCTTTCATTTGTTGATCAATATGGTCGATATCTTTGATTAATTTTTTGTAGTTATCTTCATAATATTGTTTATGCTTACTATCTTTGGCAATAAGTTCATCTTTGATTTCTTTAGCAAATTTTTTATTGAGTACAGGATCTAACCATACATGTGGGTCATGTTGTGTGTCCTCATCTTCATCTGCTTTAATTATGTCTTTTTTAGCCATATCTTTAGTTAATTGTAATTTCTTATCATGTTTATTGATGGCTTTGCCAATTTTTTTGGCAACTGGATCCATATCATCGCTAGAATAAACAAATAAATCACTCTTAGCAATATTTGTCATTTCCTTTTGCGTTGGCTCATAACTATGTATATCCGTGCCTTTCGGATAGATTGATTTCACATTGACATATTTACCACCAATTTGCTCAATAAAGCTTTGGAACGCAAAGACGGTCGTATAAACATTTAGCTTATTATCCGCACTTACTTTTTTATTGTCCTCGCTCTTACCACCACCACATGCTGTAAGTGTTATCGTTAAAATAATGGTTAATATACCTACTAATAACTTCTTCATAACCTACTCCTCTAAATCGTAATTATTACGCTTAAAACTATATACCTAGTTTCTAAATAAATCAAGCCCTTAAACAAATTTTTTGATGTTAATATAAAATTTCTTATATTAGTAATCTCACAAAATATCTTTATACATGCAGAAAACCCGAGATACTCAATTAAATTGACCTTCTCGGGTTTTTAGCTATTATTTGGCTGGAATAATCAGCCAGATTATCAAGGAAGTTCAAAGGCAATCAAAACACTGTTATATATGCATTTATAAAATTTTTAAGATAATTTATTATTCATATCATTGCCCTTATCATCAAAATTATGCCCTTTTTTTGCCCTTTAAATTACTTGATTCCACGTGGAATCAATATAAAATACTAAAATCTATACATTTAGTGCACATGTGCACTATTTGTTTTGCCGACAAAACATTAAAATGCGACCACGTGGTCGTTTTCCAGATTTGTGGAAAACTAAAAATTGTGTTCAAGTGCGATTCTCCAACGGTTTGAGAAACTTAACCGCCGTGCAACTGTTGCACTTCTTTTTCGATATAGATATTTCTAGACAAAACTTTCCAAAATTTGGAAAATAGCAATGTGATCTCATCTGGCGTTTTAGTTTCGCCGTTTGATGTTATGTGTTCTTTGGTGCGTTCTGGTACAGGTAAGCTAGCTATTTCCGATAAAGCTCTCAGACCTAAATGTTGGTATGTACCAACATCTTTAATTTCTTCAGAAACTTTAAT
>VNIW01000161.1_pt1 | contig 37307 bp, 39 predicted proteins | sample 7248591 | NCBI WGS metagenome assembly VNIW01 (sample SAMN12251776, study PRJNA551026) | human skin metagenome | isolation source: skin samples from patients infected with Netherton Syndrome | host: Homo sapiens | place: France:Paris | reverse complement strand
TTACTGGCTTCTTTATTTACAATACTTCGTATTGTTGGCTCGCTTTCTTAGGGGACAGCTTCAGCCTGTAGTCTTCATCTTGTCCTGTTCCCTCAAGAGTCTCGCCAAAATACTTTGTTTTTATATGTAATTTTACATTGAAATACAAAAAAATAAAGCCATTCGTTTAATTTAATAAATACCAATAAACTAAATTAACAAGGTGACTTATGTATAGAGATTATAACAAGACTCAACTTACTCTACCAATGGAAACTTCAGTACTTATCCCCACAAATAATATTTCACGATATGTACATGATATTGTAGAAACAATTCTAGAGACTGAATTCAGACATCATCGTGGTGCAATATCATACCATCCAAAATGTTGTTAAAAGTAGTTCTATATGCCTACACACAATCTGTGTTTTCAGGACGTAAGATAGAAAAATTACTTAATGATAATATCCGAATGATGTGGCTATCATAAAATCAAAAGTCTTTTTATAAAACGATTAATCGATTCAAAAACAAATAAAAAAATAATGAGCAATTATAGTCGGGAATATTTCAATGCCCAAATTAATAAAAGCTTTCAGAATCAAAACAAAACCATCTACAGTCAAAGTAAAATTGATGTGGAGCTTGATTTTGGATTTTCACTCGTATGTCCTTTCGAAGGATGAATAAAGCCAAAAGACAACTAAGATTTGTGCTAATGAACTTAATATAATAAAAGTAACAACCCAACGAGCTGAAAATAATTAAAAAAATCATAAAAAAGACAATTTCTATATTATTTCAATAGAAATTGTCTTTATTTACTTATCCTGGAACTTTATATCTCAGCCTTTTTTATGTTCAATATGTCTAAAGTATGATGATAATCTAAGTATTGGTTGATATAATTTACATATTAAAAAATGCCATATTTATTAGGAGCAAAAAATGTCACTTAACGCTATTGAAGGGCTACATATTACAAAAAAATTTAATAAACAAACCATACTTAATGATTTAAATTTTATAATACCAAAAAACTCAATCACATTAGTTAATGGTAAAAATGGTTCAGGGAAAAGTATAACTTTAAAAATTATTGCTGGATTAATTACTCAATTTGATGGCTCATTGTCAATAAAGGGGAAAGTTAGTTATGCAGTGGATATTTTTCCTAATAGTTTAAATTTAACGATTAGCGAATATTTTAAATTTATATTAAAAATTTATTCCACAAATCAAATAGAAGTTAAACTTAATAATTTAATAAAGCACCTTAAATTATCATCATTTTTAAACCAGAAACTAAAAGATTGTTCGAAAGGCACAAAACAAAAAGTTAATGTAATTCAATGTTTAATTAAAAGTGCAGACATCTATATTTTAGATGAACCATTTTCGGGATTAGATAAAGAAGCAACCAAATTTCTTTTAAATTATTTAGAGGATTTAAAATTTTCATCAACAATTATTTTAACTTCTCATGAATTGACTTCACTTATAAATATAACTACGCATATTTTAAATATTGAAACAGGGGATTTTTATATTAACTATATAAATAAAAATCATTCAGTAGCTTCTACAAAACTAATTGTGGTTAGAAATGATTATGTTACAACTAACTTACTAAAAGAAACTCAAAATAAAAAAATTACATATATTGACAATAACAAAATATCCATCCAAACTAATCAAAACGATTTGAATTTAATACTGAAACAATTAATCCTACAGAACTGTGAAATTCTTGAGATTAAGGATGTGAAAAACTTTTGATTGCATTTACACAATATCAGTTTAGAAATTACTTTAAATCTTATCAATTTATACCACCTATACTCTTCTTTGTAATATGGATCATCATTCAATATATATACAAAGGTCAACCTATACTTTCTAGTTATGCATCTAGCAGTATAGGTTTACTGATTATCTCGTGTTGGTTGACTATTAGCATTTGGAATTTAGAATCTTTGAACGAAAAATATTTGCTCTTTATCCAATTAGAGTCTAAATTACTTTTTCTCATTAGTAAGTGGTTTTTCATATTTTTAATTCATTTAATGTTAATTTTACTATCTTTATTTTATCCATTAATACTAAATAGGTTTTCTGAAGATATTACTCTCAATCAATATATAATCGCAGTAACATTACATATTGTTGTAAGCATTTTAGCGATGCTCATTTCTACTTTAATTCATAATATTAATTTTTTATCTTATAAGTACACTTTCCTATTTGTAGCGCTTTTAATAATTGTTAGTATCAGTCGTCCTTCTTTAATACAATCATATTCATTACTGAAATATATATTATGGGTTGTTCCTCCAATTGGAGATTTAATCACACTTTTTAAATCTGATAACCCTGATAATGCTATGTTATTAATAAAAACTTTTACTATTTTTATTTATATTATAATCCTAATTGGTTTAAATATTATTATTTTCACTAAATCGGATCAAAAGTAATTTTAAATATAAAAATCATTCACTTTAATAAAAACTAAAAATGGTATCTACTGCATATAAAAAATATCTGTAAAGAAATCAAAATAACACGGATGTCTTTACAGATATACTATACTTTAGTATTAACCTATCATTGAGCAAGAAATATAACTTCTATAATCGCTAAAATAATAAACACAATAAATGCGATAGTAAAATATTTAAATCTTGGTTGTTGTTTATGATTTAAATTTGTAAATACCTCAATTGCGGAATAAACTGCAATAAGCACAGTAACTGCAAATATAATCCATAAATTAGACATACTCATGCCTCCTTGATTACTTCTTTAATTACATTTTAATACATACAAAATATTTAGCCAATCTGTATGTTTTATTTTTCTAATAAATAACAAATCAACAACAAATAAATATCTGTCTTTATATGAGTGTTCATCATATTCAAGTGTTACAAAATACGTTATAATGTTACCTGTAAAGATAAATAGAGGAGTGTCAGTTAATGAGTGGACTTAGAAGTGTCACTTTAGGAACAAACGATTTATCTAAAACGAAAGAATTATTTAACCACATTATTGGTTTACAACATTCAACTAAAAATGAACATGCCATAAGATTTGGTGACGCTAATTTAAGTCCTGGAACGCGTGTTCACTTTGTTGAAGTTCCAGAGGAAGATTATAAAAATCTACACATAGATAGCGTTGGACTTAGAACACCTTCTGATTCTGGATTAGTAGAATATCAAAATATTTTTGACAAGTTTAATATATCCTATAGTTCAATCACTGAACTTAATGGTCTTAAACATTTTACTTTTGAAGATCATAATCAACAAAAATTTGATATTTATTCTAACGAGTTAAATACGGGTATAGGATTAGGTATGCCTGCTTTTGATAGTCCTGTTAACCCTTTACATCAAGTTCAAGGCTTAGGTCCAGTCATTATTAAGGTGAACGAGTTATCTGTCACCACTTCAATTCTCACACAAGTATTTCAATTAGATTTATTTGCTGAGTATCTTCCACATGAAGATGCCCAACAACCTATTCAAGTGTTTCGTATAGGTGAGGGTGGTCTTGGTGGTGAAATCCACTTATTTGAAAGCGATGAAGATATTCAAATGAATACACACGGGCCAATTGAGCAAGTGGAATTCTCTACAAATGATACCCAATTGTATCTTCAAGCAAAAAATCGTTTAGATGAGATTGGTGTTCCATATCAAACTCTCGAACAGGATACTTCAGAATCTCTTAGAACCACTGAAAATAGTGGCATTTCATTTATTTATACACTTGAAAAGTAAATATGATTTAAGGATGGTTATTACATGTTACATGAAACTTGGAAAGAACGTACACCAATTAAAAAAGTAGAAGTGACAAATACTGATGCCAAAAAATTTACAGTTGCAGATATGCTAACTATCGGCAAACAGTATGATGTTATTAACGAAACTGAAGAATATTATCAAATTATAGATAATTCTGGTTTAGTAGGTGGCTATTACAAAGACTACTTTAAAGAGATATAATTTAATCTTTTTCAACCAAATGCGTTATCATTGCATTGGAAATATTTTTCAATCATCAGTTTACATTAACTCGATAATGACTAAATAAGTCATTTATTTTAATCATTTTAAATAAGACTAAGACTATGCACCAAAAACTAATGTCTTAGTCTTATTTAACATTAAAGGATGGAAATTATGGTACAAACAGTTTACAAAAATTCAGATCAAACAGTTTTTGAAGATGCTAAAGCTTTATTTCAATTAAATAAGAATATACTACTAAAAGGGCCAACAGGCTCAGGAAAAACCAAGCTTGCCGAAACGTTAAGTCATGTTATGAAATTGCCTATGCACCAAGTTAATTGTTCAGTAGATCTAGATACTGAAAGCTTATTAGGTTTTAAAACAATTCAAACTAATGAAGAAGGTCACCAAGAAATTGTCTTCATAGACGGTCCTGTAATAAAAGCAATGAAAGAAGGTCACATTTTATATATAGATGAAATTAATATGGCAAAACCGGAAACATTACCTATACTTAACGGTGTATTAGATTATCGACGTCAATTGACAAATCCTTATACTGGTGAAGTGATTAAAGCAGCACCTGGATTTAATGTAATTGCTGCTATAAACGAAGGTTATGTAGGAACATTACCAATGAACGAGGCTTTAAAAAATAGATTTATCGTCATAGAAGTAGATTATATCGATGGTGACATTCTTAAAACAGTCATTAAAGAGCAAAGTAAATTACAAGATGAACAATTGATTCAAGATATTGTTAAATTTAATGAAGATTTACGTACTATGACCAAACAAGGTCAAATTTCTGAAGAGGCTGCAAGTATTCGAGCTTTAATCGACCTTAGTGATTTAGCAACTGTCATGCCTATTGAACGTGCTGTACAACGTACAATTATTGATAAATTAGAGGATGAGCGAGAACAACAAGCGATACTTAACGCTATCGAGCTCAATTTTTAAAGAGGGATAAAAATGAGTGATCGTTTTATAAAATTCAACGATGAACAATTAGATGCAAAACAAGTAATGATGTTACAAGACTTAGCACGTTTACTTTTAAAAAATGAGCAAACGCAAGTTAAAATACAAAAATTCCCTTACTATAATCCTTATAGTAATACACTCATTGCGAGTTGGTTTTGGTCTCATAGACCGAAACATATTGAACAAGCTGGACTAAAAACAGATGTCTTACTCGCAACGTATGGATATCTGAATATGGATCTTTCAATCATCAATCAAGTTTTACACAACAACGATTTTGAACACCCTAAGTTCTTTCATCAATTATTTAAACTTTTAGAGGACGTACGTATATTTGAACATATTAGACAACAAAGACCTAGTACTACAAAAATGATTGATTTACGCATAGAAACACGATTATCTTTTACAGAATCTCAAATTAATTTCTACAAAACTAAAACTGTATATACTGATTTACTTTTTCTTTATTTAGAACATGCATTTTTAAGTCAAAACTTTTTTAATATTCCATCCATACATCCAGCATTTGATGATATTTTAGTTCATATGTATCAGTACTTACCAAATATTTTTCAGAATCAAACATCAGAAGATAATATGTATTTAGCAGAACGTATTATGTATCAAGTGGATGATTTATTAAAGGAAGATATGCTAAATGAATATTACTACTTACCTCAAAAATTATATGAAGATATTTATGCAGATAGTTTTGAAGACTTAAAGCGTACAGATGCGAGCAATACTGATGGTAAAGATAATCAACAGACAGACGAAGATGTAGAAACAGCTGAAGCTGAAACAAAAGCCGCAGACAGTGAGTCTAAAGGCGGGGCATATTTAGAAATGGAGCTACATGAGGGTGAAAACAGTGAAGTTATGGCTGATAATGATACGGCTCGAGAAGGCGACAGCACTGATGATATGACTGATATGATGACCAAAAAAGGAAAAGGGTCAGAAAATACACTTGATCATGATGAAGGTGGATTTATAGGACAAAACCAAGCTTTTGCTTTAAAAGGCATTAATAAAGACGTAAGTATTGAATGGAATATCCCTGATATTACACCTCAAAATGTGATAGATTATCAATATTCAAAAAATGATGTACAGTTTGAAATTAAAGATTTAATACAAATTATCAAAAAGACCATCGACAGAGAACATGAAGATGAAAGACATAATTTAACAAAGGGCCGTTTACAAAAAGACCTTATTAATTGGTTTATTGATGATCAATTTAAGTTATTTTACAAAAAACAGGATTTAAGTAAGACATTCGATGCAACATTCACCTTACTCATTGATGCATCAGCGAGTATGCACGATAAAATGGATGAAACGATTAAAGGTGTCGTCTTGTTCCATGAAACATTAAAATCTTTGAATATTAAACATGAAATACTAGCATTTAATGAAGATGCTTTTGAAGCTGACCAACGTCAACAACCAAATATCATTGATGAAATCATTAATTATAATTACTCTATCTTTGAAAAAGAAGGCCCACGTATCATGACATTAGAACCTCAAGACGATAATCGTGACGGCGTAGCTATCAGAATTGCGAGCGAGCGTTTATTACAAAGAAGTCATGAACAACGCTTTTTAATCGTATTCTCAGATGGTGAACCGTCTGCATTTAATTACAGTCAAGATGGTATTTTAGATACGTATGAAGCTGTTGAACGTGCGCGTAAATTTGGTATAGAAGTATTTAATGTCTTTCTTAGCCAAGAGCCAATTACTGAAGACATTGAACAAACCATTCATAACATATATGGCCAATTTGCTTTATTTGTAGAAGGTGTGGAACATTTACCGAGTCACTTATCACCATTACTAAAAAAATTGTTACTTAAATCTTTATAAAAGTTAGTTTATCAATTCAAAATCTCTAACTTGTAACTTCATAGATATAAATCATTACGTAGTTTTGACGAAGTAATTACATCAATTGTACAATGTTTTAATTTTCTGAAATTTTATATAGACTAATATTTCTTTATTATGATAGAATATTGAATGTTGCATTATTAGATAAAAAGGAGCAGCATTATGAATAAAAATACGTGGATTATAGGCTTTACTTTATTCGCTATGTTCTTTGGCGCAGGTAACCTTATATTTCCAACACAACTTGGACTCGAAAGTGGTCATTTCTTTTGGCCAGCCATACTAGCCTTTGCACTAACGGGTATTGGATTACCGCTTCTTGGCGTTGTGGTAGGCGCACTTGATAAACATGGTTATATTGGGTCTTTTAATAAAATATCACCACGATTTTCGTTAATCTTTTTAATTATCATATATCTCACTATAGGACCATTATTTGCGATACCACGTACAGCTTCAACTTCATTTGAAATGAGTGTGACTCCTATTGCACAAAATAGTGGGAATTTAGCATTATTTATTTTTACAGTAATCTATTTTTTAATCGTTCTTTATTTATGCTTGAATCCTAATAAGATGATAGATCGAATTGGTTCATTACTTACACCTTTATTACTTATTACCATTGTCGCTATGATTATTAAAGGTTTTGTAGATTTTAGTGGACATTCTTCAAATTACGGAATGACAAATGCTTATCATTCCAATTTAAGTGGATTTTCACAAGGATTTACACAAGGTTACCTTACAATGGATGCTATCGCTTCAATTGCATTTTCAATGATTGTTGTTAATGCGATTAAAACAACAGGAATACAGCATGCTGATAAAATCTTTAAACAGACCATTATTGCTGGTCTCATCGCTGCAATCGCATTAGTATTTATATATATTTCGCTAGGGTACATAGGCAATCATATTAATATTCCTTCAGACACTCTAAAGGAATTGAAAGCTAAAGATCAAAATATAGGGACGTATTTACTCACAACAATGGCAACGAAGGGCTTTGGAACTTTCGGAAAATACTTACTTGGTATTATCGTATCATTAGCATGTTTAACTACTGCTTGTGGATTAATTGTATCAGTAAGTGAATATTTCCACAGAATACTACCTAAGATACCTTATAAAGTATTTGTGATATTTTTCATTTTAGTTAGTTTCATTCTAGCTAACCAAGGACTTAATTCCGTAATTAAAATGTCAGTCCCTGTACTCAGTGTGATCTATCCAGTGGCTATTACAGTTATTTTGTTAATACTCATTGCTCGCTTCATACCTACAAAACGTATTGCACAACAAATACCGCTAATTATTGTAGCAATTGAATCAATCTTAAGCTTAATAACGACACAAGGGTGGATACGTATTTCATTTATAGATGATTTACCTTTAAAAGAATATTCACTTGAATGGTTCCCAATTGCTGTTGTAGCAACTCTTGTTGGTTATATGATTAGTTATTTTGTTAAACAATCTAACATTGTATATCAAAAAGAATAAGTAAATTTAAAATAAAAAGCACTCGTCAAATAAGTGATTGACTAAATCTAAATCACATGTGACGAGTGTTTTTTATTATTTACGCATAGCTAATAGATGCTGTTTCAAATCTTTTTCTAACTCATTAAGTTCTTTCTCTGCAACTTGACGTTTCTGTCTACCATCTTCTTGAATTTGAAGTGTTTGTTCAATTGTTTCAATAATGTCATTTTGTGTTGTCTTTAACGTTTCGATGTCCACGATGCCACGCTCATTCTCAGCTGCCGTTTCAATAGCATTTTCCTTTAACATTGACGCATTTTGAGTAAGTAACTCATTCGTAGTATCGGTAACCGAACGTTGTGCTGAAACAGCATTTCTTTGTCTCATCAAAGTTAGGGCAATAGCCATTTGATTTTTCCATAAAGGAATACTTGTTAAAATTGAACTTTGAATTTTTTCGGCTAAAGCTTGGTTGACATTTTGTATCATACGGATTTGAGGTGCAGTTTGAATAGCAATTTGCCTAGATAATTGTAAATCATAAATGCGCTTATCTAAACGATCCACAAACTGTTCCATATCAGCAGTTGCCTGAATATCCATTTGATTACCAGTTTGATGCGCCTTTTCACGTAACTGTGGTATGGTTTCTGTCAATATCTCTTTTTTCTTTTTTTGAGCCGCTAAGATATATAAAGTAACGTTATCAAAATAAGTTTTATTTTGCTGATATAATTGATCAAGAAATTCAACATCTTTAGTTAACTGATCTTTATGTTTTTCTAATTGAATAGTAATACGATCAATTTGAGAACTTACAGATTGCATTCTAGAAAACACTTCATTAATAGAAGCTTTAGTACGTTTAAATAAACGCTTTAATCTAGATTGTTTTTCTGGATTTATGTCATTTGGATTTACAGATTTTAATTTTCCCATTAATTGACTTAAAGTTTCCCCAACTGGTCCCATATCTTTTGACTGAACATCATCTAAAATTTGATGCGAAAAATGAGACATCTTTTGTTGAAGATTAGCACCATATTTTAATAATCCTTCATGATTAAGTGGCTCAATTTGCTCACTTATTGATTTAATTCTTTGTTTATCATTTTCAGTTAATTGGATTTCAAGATCTTCAGCGATTGTATGATGATCAGTTGATTGATTATTCATATAGTAATCAAGTGGATGTGACTGATTACTACTTCGTTCACTTACCATCTCACTCATCTCTCCATTTCTATTAATTATTATGTCGACGTTGCTGTTCTAATTTATTTAATTCTATTTCAACATCTAGTCGCTCATAATCTTCCTCATTAAGCCTTTTAAGGTCAGCAATGAGCGTTCTCTTTATTTCATCTAGAGTAATACGTGTTTGTTCTAATTTTAGCTTTTCATCTTGTGACTTACGTGGCATTCTTGCAAGACGTGTATACGAGTCTACTAAGTTAAGTGCATTATCCAAATGAGAATAGAAAAAGCTTTCAACTTTAAAAAACATCGCGGGTCTTTGCTTAATGCTTGTATGAATAGAACGAGAAATTCGATATATATCATTTACTTGTCTAAAATCTTTGATTGAACGAATATTAATAAATGACTTTAAGATATTTCTAATTTTAGTATGTGCATGATGAAGCTGTGATTGAACATATCTGTAATCTCTTCTTGATAAACCAATTTCATTAAGATACTTTCGTGAAGTGAGCCTTTGCGTAGGGAAGTATGATGCAATGAAACTACCAAAACTGATAAGCATGTCTATAATGAATGATAAATCCAACGCAAAAACAGTAATAAGCCAAACAATAAAGGCCACTGGTATACCCACTAACACTCCAAATATACGTGAAATGTTATATCTCAAGTGTCATCTTCCTTTATATTAAAGTCTTATATTATAAACCTAAATTGTCTTAAACTCTGATAAAGATTCATCAAGGTCTAATTCTTCAATATTGTAATTAGACACTTGTGAAGCCGGTGAAGCACCTTGGATTACAGAATCAATAAACTGTTCTAATTCTGTATCGTCGCCCTGAGCATATATATCTACGTAGTCCTCAACATTTTGGACTGTACCTTTAATATTAAATTGATGAGCAATACGTTGCGTGTAAAATCTAAATCCTACACCTTGTACTGTACCAAAAACTTGAATATGTTTACGTTGCATAAAATCACCTCTTGTCTTTATTATACGTATTTTAATTGTAAAAAACTAATATTTGCTATTCAAAAAATTGTTTATATCACAAGTCTTGAAACTTGATTTTAAAACATGAAAAGTTAAAATTATTGATGTAGCTTTATAGTAGGGAAGGGGAAATTAATATGTGGACAGTAGTCAAGATCAGGGCTGACTACGAAGGTTGGTGGCTATTTGAGGATTGGCCACAAAAAATTGTGGAACAATCAGAATTTACTACATACGACCAAATGTTGGATTATTACATAAATGTATTAAACCATAGTAAGAAATGTTACGACAATTATGTAGTAGGGAAGTATAATATACATGCTTTTTACAACAATTGCGATTTAAACTTTTGTGAAGACTGTGAGGAAGATTTACAAATATTTTATAGTTTTATTATTTTAAAAAATAATGAGGTTTATTTTAATCTTCCAAAAATAGATTGAATGATAATTTTCTATAATTGTATTGCAATTTAGCTATGACTAAACTATAATGATTATTAAGCAATTGTTTTATTCCATATTGCAAAGAATATTTGATTTATATTAAATTTTAGACATGTATTTTTTGTAATATGCGAATAATGCATATTGAAAGAATTTAGTCTTGGAGGTTTCAGAATTATGAAACAAGGTACAGTTAAATGGTTTAACGCTGAAAAAGGTTTCGGCTTCATCGAAGTTGAAGGAGAAAACGACGTATTCGTACATTTCTCAGCAATCAACCAAGATGGTTACAAATCATTAGAAGAAGGTCAATCAGTTGAATTTGAAGTAGTTGAAGGCGATCGCGGTCCTCAAGCTGCAAACGTTGTTAAACTATAATAAATAGATTGTAATCATTGACTTTAACTAACACCTTACCAAGCAGTAAGGTGTTTTTTATATCAATACATACCGTATCACAGAAGGAAATTGATTTTAATTTCTTTCTGTTTTTTTATCCCCAAAATAAGAATTATGAGTATCTCATTATTTTTGCATGTCTGTGTCTAAAGACAAGCAAAACTTTCGTTAAATAATATAGCCTGCAATATAATTTTTTATTGATTTATTAATGTAAACTCTTTATAATTTAAAAAGATAAGTAGGGGGGAGGAGACAATGTTATGCCAAATCCTTTTAAATTATTGCAGGTTTCAATTGGTCGTTTTTATTTTGGTTACCGTGGTCGTTTCATTAAATGGTAAATTTTAAAATTGAAAAATTAAGACTAAATAATTTATTCATATCACTAAGTATTGTTATTATTACTACTATTGTACTAAATATAAGCATTGGAATAATAGCATACCTTAAATTATCTGAATATTGTGAATTTTTATCGATGATTCTTTCTCTTATAATAAGTTTTATAATAATACCTACTTATCTCTCTTCAATATTTAATTATAAAACTAATCCATTTAAATTGTTAACTATAAAAAATTTACTTTCATATTTTATAATCTTATTAATTTTAATAGTTTATGTTGATGATTATAAGTTAATCATATTTTATTTCCTTATAGCTTTAGGGGAAGAATTTTTATTTAGGGAAGTAGTATTTAACATTTTGCTAAATAACTTCAGTTTATTAACTTCTATTTCTATTGGTTCTTTACTATTTGCTTTAATCTTACATCTCAATGAGTCATTAGAATCTAATCTATTAATAAGATTTCCCTCAAGTATAATTTTGTATGTTATAAGATATAAATTCAAACTTAGTTTTTCAATTATAACTCATTGGATATATAATATTTTTATTGTAGTAATGAGGTGATTTTCATGAAATCAATATTATTATCCCTATTTTTAAACTGTTTATTTTTCTCAATTTTAGCTCTTTTAGAATTACGCATTGATGTTTACTTGGCAAATTTATTAATTATTTTAGTCCCATCTATTACATCAGCTATCTTAATTATTTTCACTTCAAAAACAAAATTATATTTATGGTTAAATGTAATTTCAAACCTAATTTTTTACATTATTTATAGTAAATATATCATGCATCTAGATGGTTATCTATCCTATATCGAGAGGGCGCAAATCAATAATAGTGATATAGAAATTAAAATATCTCCAAATATGCTTGAATTATCTCAGATTATATTTTTATTTTTTGTTTATTTAATACCTCAAATGATTGTAGTTTTTATTAAACATAAAAGAGGTGAAATCAATGCTAGAATTTAGAAATGTATATAAATCTTTTAAGAAGAAAGAAGTATTATGTGATGTTAATTACAAATTATCTGCTGGAGAAAAGGTTGGTCTTATAGGTTCTAATGGGTCTGGAAAATCAACATTAATGAAACTTATAGCTAAAACTCAATTACCATCTAAAGGAAATGTTTATTTTAACAATATAGATATACATAAATCTCACAATATGATAAAAGATTTTTCTTTCATGATAGGACAAATATATTATCCTGAGTTAAATGCAAGACAAAATATTGAAAATTACCTAAAAATTAATAATAAGATTAGCTATATAAGTGAAATTCAAACGATGCTAAACATTGTAGGTTTAGAAGATAATGAAAAGAAGGTTAAAAATTATTCGTATGGAATGAAACAAAGACTTTGTTTAGCTATTTGTTTAATTACCAAACCAAAAGTAGCTGTATTAGACGAGCCATTCTTAGGTCTGGATCCGTTAGGGGTAAGGGAATTAAATAATATCATTGATAAATATTCAAAAGAAAAAAACACTTTATTTTTAATATCTAGCCACCAGTTAAAAGAATTAGAAGATCTTTGTGATAGATTTCTATTACTCGAAAACCATCAAATTAGAGAAATTGACTTACATAATAGAATATTCACTCAAAAGTTAATATTCAAAAATACTTTAAACAATGCTCCAGAACTAAAAGCTAATTTCAATTTCATTAAAAAAATTGATGGAAATTCAATAACAATTATAAATAAGGATGAAGAAGTAGATCTTACAAATTTACTTAATTTAGTAGGTAAAAATCCCTTAATAAAAATAGAAAGTAATGATAATCTATTATCTTCATATTTCTATAAAGAGTAGGTAATATTATGTTTAAATTTAACTTCTTTTATATTTCAAAGATTCGTGCAACATGGATGCTTTACCTCATTGGGATTTATCCTCTCTTGATATTCCTAGCTGAATTACTTAATAGTAATTTTCTTTCATTATCAGCAACTCATAAGAATAGTGTAAGCTTTTTAGAATTATTTATCGCAATTTATGATACTCAACAAAAAGCAATGCTATCACTTATAATTATTGGATATTTATCTTCTTTATTATTTTATAGCGAAATTAGCACAGGAAGACTATTGTTTTATAAGGATCAAAGTCGCTACAAAATTTTTAATTCTAAATTAACATCTATTATTTCTAGTTATTTTATATTCTTATCCATTTTATTATTATCAACGTTAGTAGTTTATTTGTTTTATGTTAACAACCATGAATATTCATCTCATTCTTTTATGTTAAATAACTCAGAATTAAATCATACTCTAATCTTAAATCTTCTTGGAATCTTTTTAACTGATTTATTCTTAATTTTCTATGTTGTTATTTTTTCTGTGAAATTTAATTCTGGGATAACTATTATCAGTATGATTTTATGTTACGTGGTCATAAAGATTACAGACAATATTAATAAAATCAAGTTTTTCCCTTCAAATTTCATAAATTTAGATACCGATAAAAGTTTTATTTTCAACTTATCAATAATGAGCTCTATTACTATTGTTTATATATTCATTATTTACCTCTTAGCAATTACGATTTTCAGAAAAATTCAATTTTAAATTTCATTTAATTTAATGTAAGTATAAACGCCTCGGATAGATATACTGTACCTATCCAAGGCGTTTTCAAATAGTTTTTAAGCGAAATCATATTGATAGTAGTTGAGCTTTTACTCGCTCACTTTTTAGAATTATTTCGTATCATTAATAATTAACTGTCTCAATGATTGACGTTTAATCACTTCACGTGCTTTTCCATCTTTCAAGAAAAATACTGGAGGTTTTTGCATTTGATTATAATTTGAAGCCATTGAATAATGATACGCACCAGTAGAAAGTACTGCTAGGTAATCACCTCTATGAACAGAAGAGGGTAATTGGGCATCTCGTACGATAATATCACCAGATTCACAGAGTTTACCTGCAATTGTTACAGATTCATTAGCTTTTTCATTTCTGTTAACTAACAACGCCTCATACTGTGCACCATAAAGTGCAGTTCGTATGTGATCACTCATTCCGCCATCAACTGATACATATTTATTAACTCCAGGGATATCTTTAATTGTACCAACCTCATATAAAGTGATACCTGCTTCTCCAACAATTGAACGGCCAGGTTCTATCCCAATTTCAGGAATATTGTACTGCAATGCTTGCGCAGTTTCTTTAATAGCTTCAGTAATTTCAGATATTCCTTGCTCAATAGGGAAACTTTCATCTCCTTCGACATATTTAATTCCGAAACCACCGCCTATGTTTAGTAAACTCACTTCAATTCGTTCACTTGCTAACCAATTAAGCACAATTTTAGCTGTCTTAATCATCGCCTCAGTGCCTTCGATTTGAGAGCCAATATGGAAATGTATACCTTTAAGTTGCAAATGTTTCGTTGCTTTTACTTTATTAACTGCATTTAATGCTAGACCGTGTTTGATTGATAATCCAAATTTACTATCTTCCTGTCCAGTTTGAATAAATTCATGTGTATGGGCTTCAACCCCAGGATTTACACGTAATACAACATCTACATTACTATCAGCATATTTATCAATAAGATCTATTTCCTCGAGCGTATCCACTACAAAATAACCAATCTGACTATCTAATGCATATTGAATCTCGCGTTTCGTCTTGTTGTTCCCATGGAAGTGAATACGTTTCGAATCAAATCCTGCTTCAAGAGCAGTATAAAGTTCACCTTCAGAAACAACATCTAATTGTAAATTTTCTTCATCAATTAATTTAACCATCTGAATACAAGTGAAAGCTTTTGAGGCATAAGATATATTGTAGCTTAAACCACTTGCTTCAAATGCTTTATGATATCTTCTTATCTGATTACGAATTTGGTCTTCATCGTAAACAATCGAAGGTGTACCAAAACTTTGTGCAATAGTTTTTAAGCTTGTACCTCCCATTGTCAGTTCGCCATTATCATTATAATTAACTACCATTTATAAATACTCCTTCATAAGAGAATCGTGATTCATTGCGCTTAATTGTTCTGAATTTGCGCCAACACCTTTAAATGTAAATTCATCTATACGTATATCCTTATTATATAATATGACTTCGTCTTGTGCATGAACTTCGTCATCAACTTCAATAAACATATGACTCATCATTAGTGCTCTAATTGGATATCGCTTGCCATTAATTATAGCTTCGTGTTTTGCTCTTGATTTTAGAATACCATCGCCATAACCTATATCAACAACAGCTAATTGAGTGTGGTCATTCTTTACTTCAAAGGCGAAACTATATCCACAATAATCACCTTTATTTACATCACGAACTTGTATAACATTACCTTTAACAGTCAAAGATTGAGTAATGCGTTCTTCATTTATAAGACTATATGGTCTTGAACCATAAAGGGCAATTCCAACTCTAGCATGAGTGTGATGAGGAAGTAACATTTGATTCTCACGAAAATAACTTGCACTATTTTGTGAATGTATCATATCAAAATGATAATTTTCATTTAAAAGTGTATTTATCAAGTTTAACCAAGCATCACGTTCCATTTTATATTCATCTACGTCAAATTCGTCTGCATACCCAAAATGCGTCCATATTCCTGAAATAATCATTTTATCTTGATTATTTTGATCATGATCTTTTAAAACTTCACGTATTTCTTCGATATTTCTAAAACCGGAACGATGTAATAAATTTTCATATTCTAAATGTACATGAATGCCTTTTAAATCTTGTTTATATTTATAATAATAGTTTAAAGAGGGGAGTGTCATATGAATATCATAACGTTTTACTAAATCAAAATCATAAACAGGATTCATTAAAAATATAGTTGCTTCAGGTGCTATTTTTCTAACTCGTATAGCTTCATTTAATGAAGTTGTGCTAAATGTATTAATTTCCGCTTTTAAAAATGTTTTCACTGCAAACTCAAGTCCATAATGATATGCATTGTTTTTTACAACTGCCATTATTGGTTCGTTATTTTTTACTTTTACTGCATTCTGATAAAATGCTTCTGTGTCTAATGACCAAATTGCTGTCAATTGCTTTACACCTCTTTATAATTTCTTAACAAATGCTCGTAATAATTTACAACGTCAATTAATATTTTCTCATCAAAATTAAGATGGGCAGTATGAAGACCAGTCACAAAACCTTTTTCATTGTTTTGTGTACCAACAAATACAAAATATGAAGGGGCAAGTTGTTGACCATAAAAACTAAAATCTTCACCGAACAGGAAGGGTAGTTTTTTTTCAACTATTTCTAAATTTGCACCTTTTATAGCGTTCTCAACGGCTTGACGTAATTGTGGATGATTCATTGTTGGTGGATATCCTTCTTCAAATTTAACCTCACATTCAACATTAAATAATAATTGAACACTTTTCGCAATTTTATGCATTTGGTGTTTTACAATAGCTAAATCTTCTGTGTCATATGTACGAATTGTACCTTCAAGATAACCATGACTCGGTACTGTATTAATAGCTTCACCAGCTTCAAAATGACCCATATGAATAATGTTACGTTTCAATCCATTCAAATGAAATTGTTGGATTTGGCCGATTTGACTTAAGACATGCTGTAACCCCTCACCACATGAATGACCTTGCTCCTTATCAGCAACATGACTAGATAATCCTTTTAAAAAGAAGCGATATTCAGTGGCACTTGCAGTGATTTCTTCATCTCGAATTACAATTTTACCTTCTTTTTCAAACGGATTAACGTGAAAACCAAACACCGCTTCAATAGGGTACTTGTCAAAAGCGCCAGCTTTGATTAAACGATTAGCTCCTCCACCGGTTTCTTCGGCAGGTTGAAATATAAACACTACATTATGAGGTAATTCAGATTTGTCATACAATGCTTTACACCTTTTAACAAAAAGCATAAGTGCTGTCGTATGACCATCATGACCACACGCGTGCATGACATTATCATTCTTACTTTTAAAATCAATATCATTTTCTTCATAAATTGGTAACGCGTCTATATCTGCTCTGAATGCAATAGTGTGGTGACTATTACCTTCCAAATAAGCAATAACACCAGTTTTAAGTGGTCGGTCGTAAGGTACGCCTAAATCCTCTAAAAAAGATGTTATATACGATGTCGTTTCAAATTCATGTAAACTTAATTCTGGATACTGATGTAAATGTCTTCTGTGCAATGTAACGAATTCTAACTCGTTCATAAAATTATCCATCCCTTATATAACTATTTCTTTAATATTTCAATGTGTATCATTCTATAATAAAAAGGCGAAATTAATGATTAATGCATCATATATAAATTAATCATTGGATTCCACCTTGAACATATTTTTTTATCTACACAATTATTCTATGTCGTTATTCATTATTTAATTTACGCAGTGCAGACACAATCTCACGTTTTGAGTCTTGAACTTCTGAAGTTTGTTTAATTACTTTAGCAGGCGTACCAGCAACTACAGCTCCAGCTGGCACATCTTGAGTTACAATAGCTCCAGCTGCTACAATAGCACCTGCACCAACGCGTACACCTTCAAGAATAACAGCATTTGCTCCAATTAAAACATTGTCTTCAATGACAACTGGGGAAGCACTTGGAGGTTCAATGACACCAGCTAAAACAGCACCTGCACCAACATGAACATTTTTTCCTGTTGTAGCTCGGCCACCAAGTGTTGCGTTCATGTCTATCATTGTTCCTTCTCCTACAATAGCTCCAATATTAATCGTAGCACCCATCATAACCACAGCACCATCTTCAATGATTGCTTGCTCACGAATAAACGCACCTGGCTCAATACGAGCATTTGTGTTTGTTAAATCTTTAAGCGGTATAGCTGAATTACGACGATCCATCTCAATTTCTAATTCAGTGATTAATGAATGATTTTGTTGATAAAATTGTTTCCATTCATCTGCTTCACAGAAAATTACTTTTGAATGTTCAGAGCCAAAAACTTTAAAAGATTCTGGGAATGTGACATTTTCAAAATGACCATTTACATAAACTTTGAGTGGTGTTGATTTCTTAGCATCACTAATATATTGAATGATTTCTTGAGCTGATAAATGTTGTACCATAAGTTGAATAACTCCTTTGATTTATAGATTATTAAAAGTATAAAAACCTGGGTTTTTGTGAATTAATTTTTCTGCAGCGCCAATGGCACCATTTGCAAAGATATCTTTTGATTGTGCTTTATGTGAGATAGTAATTGTTTCATCAGTACCTGCAAATAATATGTCATGTTCCCCGACAATCGTACCACCACGAACAGCATGTATACCTATCTCATCATGAGTTCTCTTCTCTGTTTTTTCGTGTCTATCATAAACAGGCGAGACATTGTCACGTAATTCTTTAATGACATCATACAATTTAACTAATGTGCCACTAGGAGCATCGACTTTTTTATTATGATGCGCTTCTGTAAGTTCGATATCGAAATCTTGAAGTAGGGGAACTGCAGTTTCTAATATTTTAGTTAATGCATGGACACCGTAACTCATATTTGCACTAAAAAATACAGGTGTTCTTTGACTTAGCGTTTCCAATTTTTGTATTAACGTTTCTTTTTCACCTGTAGTTGCTATGACAAGAGGCAAATTGAATTGTTCTTCTAATAGAGGAAAGAGCAATTCAGGATTTGAAAAGTCAATAGCAACATCAGCTTCTTTACATTCACTAATGTGTTGATATTGTGAATAAGGTGTCGACGCTTTTGAAGTTCTATCTATAACTCCAACAATTTCATGACCTTTATCTTCAGCTAATCGTGCAACTCTTTGATTCATTGCACCATATCCAATTAATAGTATGTTCATTATTGTTCACCTGCTTTAAATTGTTCAAATGCTCGTTCAACTTGTTTACATTGTGCTTCTTCTAAAGGCACTAATGGTAATCTCACTTCGTAGTGACCATAACCCAAATATGTGGTAAGAACTTTAATAGGTATTGGGTTAACGTCAAGTGACAACGCTTCTAACAATTTCTCGATAGGTTTAAAGTAATTAGTAATATCGGTTTCATTTTGTCTTTGGTCATATAAATATTGAAATTCTTGTGGAATTACATTCGCAATTACAGAGATGACACCATTACCTCCACGTTGATAGAACTTCACAACATTGTCGTCATTCCCACTATATAATGCAAATTCATTTGTATTAATACGTTGTTTTACTTGATCAAAATAATCAAAATCATTTGTCGCATCTTTTAAAGCAACGATATATGGATTATGACTGAGAATTTCAACTGTTTCTGGTTCTATCGTCATGTTTGTTCGTGATGGCACATTGTAAAGAATTACTGGTAATTTCACTTCATTTGCGATTGTCTCAAAATGTTGAATTAAACCACGTTGATTCGTTTTGTTGTAGTAGGGCGTAATCAACATGACTGCATCTGCACCAATTTCTTTAGCACGTATTGAAGCTTGAATTGATTTATACGTATTATTAGTGCCAGTACCCGCAATAACAGGAACGCTATGATTCACGAGTTTAACTACTGTTGCCAATACTTTCTCTTTTTCTTCGTCACTTAATGTAGGACTTTCTGCTGTAGTGCCATTCACTATAATTGCTTGAATATTGTTATTTAAAAGAAATTTAACATGTCTTTCTAATGCGTCGAAATCAACCTCATTATTGGTAAAGGGAGTCGCTAATGCTACACCAACGCCTTCAAACATGTGTGTCATATTATCTTGCTCCTTTCAAAGTTAAAATTTGTTCTAACACTTGAACTGCATTTAATGCTGCGCCCTTGAGCAAATTATCAGAGGTACACCATACATGGAACGTATTTTCAAGAGAGTCATCTCGGCGTATACGTCCTACAAACACTTCATCTTTGCCAGTAGAATGAATGGCTAATGGATATTCATTTTTACTTGGATTATCTACAAGAACAACACGTTGATCTTGTGCAAATAATTCTTGTATCTCTTTAACTGTAGTGTCTTGATTTAAAGTCACATCGATTTCAATACTGTGACTATCTTGTACTGGTACACGTACACATGTGGCAGTCACTTTTAAGTCTTGGTCGTTGAGAATTTTTTTCGTTTCATCAATCATTTTTTGTTCTTCTTTTGTATACCCATTTTGAAGAAAAACATCTATATGTGGTAATACATTATTGTAAATTGGATACGGATATGCTTCAGGTTCTTTTCCATTAGCACCTTCAGCTAAATCTCTTTTACCTTTAACACCAGAACCTGATACGGCTTGATAAGTCGTATAAGCGACACGTTTTAAACCATATGCATCTTGTAAAATTTTAAGAGGTACAACTGATTGAATTGTAGAGCAATTTGGATTAGCAATAATACCACGTGTAAATTGAGGCTCATTCACTTCTGGAACAATTAAATCGACATCTTCAGCCATTCTCCATTGGCTAGAATTATCAATAACAATGGCTCCAGCCGCTTCAAATAGTGGAGCAAAGTGCTCACTTGTGCTACCTCCTGCACTCATTAAAATATAATCAAAATGTTCACTTGCTGCTTCATCAGTTAATTCTTGAACAGTATACAATTGTCCTTGAAATTCAACTTTTTTTCCTGCTGAGCGAGCAGAAGAAAATAATACTAATTCATCAAAAGGTATTTGTTTTCGATCTAGTGTCTCTAACATTTTTGTTCCAACTAATCCGGTTGCTCCGGCTACTGCTAATCTTGTCATAATAAATAGTCACTCCATTCTTAATATTGGTAATTTTTAGAAAATTTATAATAAATATATCATATGAATGCTAAATTTCGAAGGCATGATACAATTCTTCTACTGCTTTTTCACCATTTTCTTCGTCTATTACATAAGAAATGCTAATTTCCGATGTCGTCGTTTGATAAAATGGAATATCTGAATTGATAAGTGTCGTAAAAGCTTTTGATGCTACTCCTGACATATCTCTCATACCTGATCCAATTAAAGATATTTTGACATATGCTTCATTAATTTTATAATCAAGTGCTGAAAAGTGTGTTGATAAATTTTCCAGAATTGAAGAAATTTGATGTGCATCACTATCTTTAATTGAAAAAGATAATTGTAAACCTTCTAAATTTACAATTTGAGAAATCATATCAACATTTACAGATTCTTCTTCCAATGCGGTAAACAATTGTGTCAGTAACTGATTATCCGGTAGGGGATAACTTATCGTGACGTGCATCATGTGTGTATCCAATGCGACACCAGTTACTGCTTTTTTCTCTAATAAATCACTTTTAGACATAATCCATGTTCCTTTCACATTTGATAACGTTCTTCCTAAGTAAAGTGGAATATCATAATTCTTAGCTAATTCAACACTTCTCGTTTCAAGTACACCTGCACCAAGCGCGCTCATTTCCATCATTTCCTCATAAGAGACATATTCTAAACGCTTCGCTTCATTAAGTATTCTAGGATCTGTTGCATACACACCATCAACGTCAGTGTAAATTTCACAAGGTGTCTGATTACTTGCTGCTAAAGCTACAGCTGTTGTATCAGAACCACCTCGTCCAAGTGTAGTAAGTTCGAAATCTTCATTTATACCTTGAAACCCAGCTACAACTAAAATGTCATGATTTTTAAAAGCCTCATTAAAAATATTAGGATTAATTTCTGCTATTTTACTTTTTAAGTGATGTCCTACAGTCTTAATGCCAGCTTGATAACCTGTCATCGCTTTAGCATTTACACCTATATCATTGAGTACCATAGAAAGGTAAGAAACCGTTTGTTGTTCACCCGTTGTTAATAGCAATGCAAGTTCTTGATCTTTAGGGGTAGGAGTAAGACTTGATACATTATTCATCAATTGATCAGTTGTCTTACCCATAGCACTGACAACAACGATTAATTCTTCACCATCTTCAATGCGTGTTTTAAGCATTTCAGCGATATTTTTTATTTTTTTAAAATCACTGACGGAAGAACCGCCAAATTTTAAAACACTTCTATTCAATTTCAGTCCTCCTATAATTAGAGGAGACATACACAGTATAAAAAAGAACAAGTTCGGAATGCCGAACTTGTTCTACATTTATGTACAAGTGATGCACTCCATTATTTAATAATAATGACAAACTTATAGCTCTTAACCATTAAGTCCAACGATTCATAACTGCTATTATGAATCATTTCGGCATCTCACCCTTTTAACTCTATAATTGTTAGCAGACAAATTATCTAAAGTTTACTCATGATTGATGCGCCTCATCAAAATCTTATTCAATTGATATGTTTTCATTATACATAGACAATATATCTATGTAAACCAATATTTTAGATTTTTTAAAATATACTGAAAATTTAAGGGTGAATTCACACGATAAGTCATTTTTATAAATTTAATACGCTTATTACAAATTAAATAGCTTATCTAGATTTTCTAAGTATTAGTATTTCAAAGTATATATTTTTAATTTTTTCAATGTTAAAAGCTTATAGCTGAGACGATAACAATAATTAATCTAATATTCATACCGAATAAAGATTAAACTTTATATAAACAAAGAGCCCGGGACATTGATAAATATCCCAGACTCTTGTGTAAATGTTAAAACAATTATTAATTATTTTGTAATACACCAATTTCTTGTAAGTATTCCTCATAAGGTACTTCTTTAGAAAGGGCACCAGCTTGATTCAAGTCAATCACTCGATTTGCGATTGTATTAATAAATTCAAAATCATAAGAAGTGAAGATGATAGAACCTTTAAATGATTTTAATCCGTCATTTACAGCAGTGATACTTTCCAAATCTAAATGGTTTGTTGGCTCATCAAGTAAAAGTACGTTAGCACTTGATAACATCATTTTACTTAACATGCAACGTACTTTTTCTCCACCTGAAAGCACGCTTGCTTTTTTCTTAACTTCCTCACCACTAAATAACATGCGACCTAAGAAACCACGTAAAAATGTTTCAGTTTGTTCATCTTCTGGAGCGTATTGACGTAACCATTCAACTAAATTCATATCGACACCATCAAAGAACTCAGAGTTATCTTTAGGGAAGTAACTTAAAGATGTCGTTACACCCCATTTAAATGTACCTTCATCTGGTTCCATTTCTCCAGCTAAAATTTTTAACAATGTTGTTTTAGCAATTTCGCTATCACCAACTAAAATAGCTTTATCATTAGGATTCATAGTGAATGAAACATTGTCTAGTACTTTTTCGCCGTCAATTGTTTTAGAAAGATTTTCTACTGTAAGTAAATCATTTCCAATTTCACGTTCAGGAGTAAATTTCACGTAAGGGTATCTACGAGATGATGGCTGGATATCATCTAATTCAATTTTTTCTAATTGTTTCTTACGACTTGTTGCCTGTTTAGATTTAGAAGCATTTGCTGAGAAGCGTGCGATGAAATCCTGTAACTCTTTCAATTTTTTTTCTTTTTTCTTATTTTGTTCTTGTGCCATTTTTTGTGCTAATTGACTTGATTGATACCAAAAATCATAGTTACCAACATAAAGTTTAATTTTGCCAAAGTCTAAATCAGCAATATGAGTACAAACATTATTTAAGAAGTGACGGTCATGCGAAACGACAATGACAGTATTTTCAAAATTAATTAAAAAGTCTTCTAACCAACTTATTGCTGGTATATCTAAACCATTGGTAGGCTCATCTAGTAAAAGAACGTCAGGATCACCAAATAAACTTTGAGCTAACAATACCTTAACTTTTTGATTATTTTCAAGTTCAGACATATTTTTATCATGTAAGTCAGGTTCTATGCCTAATCCTGATAATAAGTTAGCAGCATCAGCTTCAGCATTCCAACCGTTCATTTCTGCAAATTCTCCTTCAAGTTCTGCAGCGCGAATACCGTCCTCATCGCTGAAATCAGGTTTCATATAAATTTCATCTTTCTCTTTCATCACTTGATACAAACGTTCATGTCCTTTAATCACAACATCTAAAACACGTTCATCTTCATAAGCAAAATGATCTTGTTTTAACACAGCCAAACGCTCATCTTTACCTAGAGATACATGACCAGTCTGTGAATCAATTTCGCCTGATAAAATCTTCAAGAATGTAGATTTCCCAGCACCATTTGCACCAATTAATCCATAACAATTACCCTCTGTAAATTTTATATTTACATCTTCAAATAGTTTACGATCACCAAAACGTAAACTTACATCAGTTACTTGTAACATTCATCTGCTCCTTTTTGGTTATTCTAACGGAAAAATTATATCATATAATAAGTAGAGTTTCGACCTGACAGTTAAGCTAATGATAGAATACGTAACTCGTGTTATAATTAATAAGAATTTTATAGATACGAATAAAGTTTATTAAATTAAATCTAACTATTTAATATAGAAGAAAGTAAATGAAATTGAATAATAATAGATTAAGGAGAATAGAATGGCACTAGATAAAGATATAGTAGGTTCAATAGAATTTTTAGAAGTCGTAGGATTACAAGGGTCAACATATTTACTTAAAGGGCCAAATGGTGAAAGTGTCAAACTCAATCAGTCAGAAGTTGCTGAGGAAGATGATTTTGAATTAGGTGAGGAATATAGTTTTTTCGTTTATCCAAACCGTTCAGGAGATTTATTTGCGACGCAAAACATGCCTGATATTACAAAAGATAAATATGATTTTGCTAAAGTTATAAAAACCGATAGAGACGGTGCACATATTGACGTAGGACTTCCTCGTGAAGTCTTAGTTCCATGGGAAGATTTACCGAAACTTAAAGAACTTTGGCCTAAAGCAGGTGATTACTTGCTAGTTACTTTGAGAATAGACAGTACGAATCAAATGTTTGGACGATTAGCTAGTGAAACGATTGTTGAGTCAATGTTCACCCCAGTAAATGACGATAGCAAACAAAACGAATATATTTCTGCACGCGCTTATAGATTACTCAGAGTAGGTAGCTTCTTATTAAGTAATGAGGGTTATAAAATCTTTGTTCACGAATCTGAACGTAAACATGAGCCTCGGTTAGGTGAGGCAGTAGAGGTCCGAATTATAGGTCATAATGAAAAAGGTGAATTAAATGGTTCGTTTTTACCATTAGCTCATGAACGCCTTGATGATGATGGACAGGTCATATTTGATTTACTTGTTGAGTATGATGGTGAATTACCTTTTTGGGATAAATCTAGTCCTGATGCAATCAAAGAAGTCTTTAATATGAGTAAAGGCTCGTTTAAACGTGCAATCGGACATTTATATAAGAAAAAGATAATCAATATAGAAACAGGAAAAATCACTCTTACCAAAAAAGGGTGGAGCCGTGTAGATGATTAAAGATAATGAAATTAATTAATATACTTAATTAATGTAGATTCTTATAGAATTCGTTGACTCATCATTAAAAAATTCTAAATTACAGTATTTATAGCATTCTATATTTTGGGAAACTTGTCTGACACAAAAAAACTTAATATAAGCGTACTTTTAATTAATTTAATCATAAGATTACCTATACGTCATACACACTTGAGATATCAACTGATAACTCAAGTGTTTTTTTATGTTTAACACTTATTTAAAAAACTAAATGATATATATTTTAAAGTGCTTCATTTAAAAGAACTAAATTACTCATAAACGTACGTATTTAAATATTTAATATGACCTTAAAGGACCAGTTTAGATACTATTTATTATAATTCTCTTTCCATTTTAATGATTCCCAATTTATCTTCTATTCATTCAATCAAGTATTTTTATTCTTTATAAAACTATGTTAGCAAATTAAATTTTAATACACGTTTCATTAATTCAAATCCCATTCTTAACAAAAAATTTACAATAACTCTATTTTGATTTAATAAAAGATATGTAACATGAGAACTGTAAGAAATACATATACCATTATAGGTTATTTACATTAGGAGGATGTTTCAATGAAAAAGTGGCAATTAGTCGGTACTACTGTATTAGGAGCTTCGGTTTTACTTGGCGCTTGTGGCGGAAATGATGGAGGTTCAGGAGACGGCAAAGATCTTAAAGGTTCTGCTAAAGGTGAAGGTTCGTCCACAGTAGCTCCTATCGTTGAAAAATTAAACGAAAAATGGGCTAAAGATCATAAAGACGCCAAAATTTCTTCAGGTCAAGCCGGTACAGGTGCTGGTTTCCAAAAATTCATTGCTGGCGAAACTGATTTCTCAGACGCTTCAAGACCTATTAAAGACGAAGAAAAGAAAAAATTAGAAGATAAAGGGATTAAATATCACGAATTCAAAATCGCACAAGATGGTGTAACAATTGCGGTTAATAAAGATAACGACTTTGTTAAAGAATTAACTAAATCACAATTAAAAGATATTTACTCTGGTAAAGCTAAAACATGGAAAGACGTTAACTCTAGTTGGCCAGATAAAAAAATCAATGCTGTTTCACCTAACTCAAGTCATGGTACTTACGACTTCTTTGAAGAAGAAGTTATGGACAAACAAGATATCAAAGCTGAGAAGAACGCTGATACTAACGCGATCGTATCTTCAGTAACTAAAAACAAAGAAGGTATCGGTTACTTCGGTTATAATTTCTACGAACAAAATAAAGATAAATTAAAAGAAGTTAAAATCAAAGATGACAATGGCAAAGTTACAGAACCAACTAAGAAAACAATTCAGAACGGTTCATACGCACTAAGCAGACCATTATTTATCTACGCTAAAGACAAATCATTAAAAGACAATAAAGTAATGTCAGAATTCATGAAATTTGTACTTGAAGATGAAGGTAAAGCAGCTGAAGACGCTGGTTATGTAGCTTCACCTAAGAAAACTTATAAATCTCAATTAGATGACTTAAAAGATTTTTTAGATAAACATCAAAAATCTGATAAGAAAGACGACAAAAAATCAGAAGATAAATAATGAATATTAAGGTAATAAACACCTAGGGTTGGGAATTTTTGAAAGGGTATCAGACAAAGTGGTCAATGTGCCACTTTGTCAAACCCTTTTCAGCTTTGCAGATAATGAGTAAATATTCTATTAAATATGAATGAACTCATTTTCTCATAAAAGCAATTCCCACTCTTTTTTTTAAATTATTTTGGGAGATAAGAGAGAGGGTTTTACATGGCTTCACAAACAAAGGTGAGAGAAATGATAGCTAAGAATAATGCTAAAAAGGGCGGGCTAAGTGATAAAATTGTCCCAATTATTTTAGCCATTATTTCAGCTATATCTATATTAACTACAATTGCTATTTTATTTACACTTTTAACCGAGACGATTACGTTTTTCACACGAGTGCCATTATCTAAATTCTTTTTATCTGGTACTTGGAACCCAACTGGTTCATCACCAGAATTTGGAATTTGGGCACTCATCATCGGCACATTGAAAATTACTGTTATTGCTACAATCGTAGCAGTTCCGATTGGTTTAGGAGCAGCTATCTACCTTAATGAATATGCATCTGATCGTTCACGTAGAATCATTAAACCAATATTAGAAATTTTGGCTGGGATTCCTACAATTGTATTTGGCTTCTTTGCTTTGACATTTGTTACACCTATATTGAGAAATCTAATTCCTAACTTGGGAGAGTTTAATTCAATCAGTCCCGGTATTGTTGTGGGTATAATGATTGTCCCTATGATTACAAGTATGAGTGAAGATGCAATGTCATCTGTACCTGATAAAATTCGTGAAGGTGCATTTGGATTAGGCGCAACTAAATTTGAAGTCGCTACAAAAGTTGTATTACCAGCTGCGACTTCTGGCGTTGTTGCTTCAATTGTATTAGGTATATCAAGAGCAATAGGTGAAACAATGATCGTTTCTTTAGCTGCTGGTAGTTCACCAACATCATCTCTAAGTTTAACTAGTTCAATTCAAACGATGACAGGATATATTGTTGAAATTGCTACAGGTGATGCAGCATTTGGTTCTGATATTTACTACAGTATTTACGCTGTAGGTTTTACACTTTTCATTTTCACTTTAATTATGAATTTATTATCACAATGGATCTCTAAACGATTCAGAGAGGAGTATTAATATGTCTACACATTCAAATACTGCTAACAAAACATTGATTGATAAAGATGCCGTAGAAAAAAATATTTCTTCTCGTGATAGGAAAAACTCGGTAAACAAATGGTTATTTTTATTATGTACATTAATTGGGCTCATTGTTTTAGTAGCACTATTAATTCAAACTTTCGTTAAAGGGGCGGGACATCTAACTCCCGAATTTTTCACTAATTTTTCATCTTCAACACCAGCAGATGCTGGTATTAAAGGGGCTTTAGTAGGTTCTATTTGGTTAATCTTAAGTATTATCCCAATTAGTATCATTTTAGGAATAGGTACAGCAATTTATTTAGAAGAATACGCAAGAGACAATATTTTTACACAAATCGTAAAGGTGAGTATATCTAATTTAGCTGGTGTTCCTTCAATTGTTTTCGGTTTACTAGGTTATACATTATTTGTAGGCGCGGCAGGTTTAGGTAATAGCGTGCTAGCCGCTGCGCTTACAATGTCACTACTAATCTTGCCTGTTATTATCGTTGCTAGTCAGGAAGCTATCAGAGCAGTTCCTAGTTCAGTCAGAGAAGCATCATATGGTCTTGGTGCTAATAAATGGCAAACAATTAGAAGAGTTGTTTTACCTGCAGCATTACCTGGTATTTTAACAGGTTTCATTTTATCTTTATCACGCGCATTAGGAGAAACAGCACCACTTGTAATGATAGGTATACCTACGATACTTTTAGCAACACCAAGTGGATTACTCGACCAATTCTCTGCGTTACCAACTCAAATTTATACATGGGCAAAAATGCCTCAAGCAGAATTCCAAAACGTTGCATCAGCAGGTATTATCGTTCTACTCGTTATCTTATTATTGATGAACACTGTAGCGATACTTCTTCGTAATAAATTTAGTAAAAAATTCTAATCAAAATTATAAGGGAAATGCATTTTTATAAATAAACGTTATTGACCTATAACATCACATCTAGGTCTCAATATATAAAGGAGTTTTAATTATGGCTAATTCACAAGTAGCAGAAAAAGAGAAATTAGACGCACAAACAAATAATCAAGACTCAGTTGCCACAATAGTAACTACTGAAAACAATAAGAAAAATACAATTCCAGACAGTGAAAAGAAGATTGTTTATTCAACTCAAAATCTAGATTTATGGTATGGAGAAAATCATGCGTTACAAAACATTAATTTAGATATATTGGAAAATAATGTAACTGCAATAATCGGACCTTCTGGATGTGGTAAATCTACATACATCAAAGCTTTAAATAGAATGGTCGAATTAGTTCCATCTGTGAAAACTGCAGGTAAAATTTTGTATCGTGACCAAAATATATTTGATGCAAAGTATTCTAAAGAAAAGCTACGTACTAACGTTGGAATGGTCTTTCAACAACCTAACCCATTCCCTAAGTCAATTTATGATAATATTACTTATGGCCCTAAGACTCACGGTATTAAAAACAAAAAAATTCTAGATGAAATCGTAGAAAAATCATTACGTGGCGCTGCAATATGGGATGAATTAAAAGATAGATTGCATACAAATGCTTATGGATTATCAGGTGGACAACAACAACGTGTTTGTATAGCTAGATGTTTAGCAATTGAACCAGATGTCATTTTAATGGATGAACCTACATCAGCATTAGATCCTATTTCTACGTTAAGAGTTGAAGAACTTGTACAAGAATTAAAAGAAAATTACTCAATTATCATGGTTACGCACAACATGCAACAAGCTGCGCGTGTTTCAGATAAAACTGCTTTCTTCTTAAATGGATATGTCAATGAATATGATGATACTGATAAAATCTTTTCAAATCCTGCCGACAAACAAACTGAAGATTATATATCTGGTCGTTTTGGATAAGATGCAATGGCAATTATTAGACAAAAATATGAAGGTCAGCTAGATGGATTAATTAAAGATTTACGGCGTCTTGGTCTTCGTGTATATTTTAATATTAACAATGCACTAGTATCTTTAGGGGAAGAAAAGAAATCATTCGCAAGACAAACCATTGAGAAAGACAAAGAAATTAACCATTTAGATCATGAAATTAACGAGAAGGTAATCATGCTAATTACGAGACAACAACCTATTGCCAAAGATTTACGTATGATGATGGCAGCACTCAAAATCTCTACTGACTTTGAACGAATGGGGGATAATGCTGCTAGTATCGCTCATATACGTTTAAGAGTTAAAATAAATGATAACTATGTGTTTACACGTTTAAAAACCATGGGTAAATTAGCGATGCTCATGTTAGAAGATTTAAATAACGCTATTAGAAATAAAGATTTACCACTGATAAAAGAAGTCATTGAGAGAGATGAAGATATTGATGATTTATACGTTAACATCGTCAATACCAGTTACTTAATTGATAATGACCCATTCGTAGCTGGTCAAGCACACTTAGCAGCTAGACACTTAGAACGAATAGGTGATCATATAAGCAATATTGCTGAAAGTGTTTATTATTATTTAACAGGCCAACATTTTGAAACTTTTGATTAAATTATCAAATCCTATTGTATATCTATAATGAGCAACCCCACCTGAATTCTATGCCACAATTTCAGGTGGGGTTTGATATTTTTCTTTAACTTTTTATGAATTTTCTTCTATTTGATATGTTAATACTTCTAATTCATCTACTAAATTTGAAATATAGTTAATTGTCTCTTTTAAAGGGGCGTCAGTCGTAATATCAACGCCAGCTATTTGCGCCAATTCAATTGGAGATTGACTACCACCAGCTTGTAGCGTTTTTAACCAGCGATCAACAGCAGGTTGACCTTCTTTCTTGATACATTGTGATACAACTGTACCAATTGTCAATCCAGCAGAGTACGTATATGAGTACAATCCCATATAATAATGTGGTTGTCTCATCCATGTTAATTCAACCCCATCTGTCATTTCAACAGTGTCACCGAAAAATGCTTTATAAGTGTTCAACATTATTTCATTTAGCAGTGGGGCAGTTAATGACTCTCCATTGTCGACTCGGCTATACACTTCACGTTGATAAGCTGCTTCTAAAAGGTGGGTAACCATATTATGATAATAAGTTCGAGATAAAATCGAACCAATAACCCAACGTTTAAATCGAGGATTATTACTACTATTAAATAAGTAATTTGCCATCAACATTTCATTCATTGTGGAAGGTGCTTCTACAAAATACATAGACGCTTCAGATTCCAACAAATTTTGATGATTCTGCGCTAATGTAAAATGACCTGCATGTCCTAATTCATGCGCAAGAACGAATGTTTCAGCCATTTTCCCAGTCCATGAAATAAATACATATGAATGTGTAATGTATGGACTTGCACAATATGCTCCAGTATCTTTTCCTTTATTCTGAGCAAAATCAATCCAACGGTAATCATAGGCAGACTCTAACATTTTGACATAATCATCACCAAGTACTTTGAGCGCTCCATAAATGTATTTTTTCGATTCTTCAATTGATATTTCTGGTTCAAAGTTAGGGTCTATTGAAATTTTTAAATCCTCAAATCGCATTTTATCCAGGTTATGTACACGTTGAATAATTTTTGCATACTTTTGCATAACTGGGGCTAAATCACTCATAATGACATCAATTTGTCTATCGAACATATCTTTTGTTACTTCTTGATCTTGTAGTAGATAATCAATAACAGAATCATATCCTCGTAAATCCGCTTCAATCTTTTCTTGTTGGACTTGCATATTATATGTTGCGGCCGTCGTATGTTGATATTGTCGTAATGCATCACTAAAAGCTCTAAAACTTTTACGTCTAAATTCAGGAGATGGATGATCTTCATATTCATTTTCAAATGTTGCATAATCCAATGGATAGGTAACACCCTCATAATCAAACGATTCAAAATTAATATCCAAACTCTTTGTAGTACCATACAATTCAAACGGACTTCTCAATGTTGGTGTTAATGTAGCTAATACTTTTTCAACATCAGCAGATAATTGATAAGGCTTACGATCTTGAAGTTGTTTAATAAAATGAGGGTATTTTGTTTGAGACCTCAATTCGCTTATTATCTCATCGGGTAACTCCAAAATCTCGGAATCAACAAAAGATAATAAACCAGCAAGTTTTCCAGAAGTCGTATTAAGTTTTGCGTTAACTTTTTGTGCTTCTTCATTAGACGTATCAACGCTTAATCTAAGTTCTGGATAATTATATAAACGATCTATTTCTATAAGTATCCTTTCATATTCATCTAATGCCTTTTCTATTGTTTCTATGTTATTAAGTTTCTGATAATATGTATGATTAAAATCTAAAGACATTTGTACTACTTGTTCCAATGTTTGATAGAATGCTTGATCACTTGTAAATAAATCTTTCAAATCCCAAGTTTCTTTTACCGGAACTTCTTCTCTCAAAGGTAAACCTTCACTCATTTATGACACTCCTTTATAAATCATTTAATGACATTATACTAAAATTCAATAACAAACTCACAAAGGACGCCTAAACAGATGATGTGTAACATTTAGTAATGTTATAATTAGTTTAATCATATTATGAGTATTAACATATTCTTGTTAAATAAATAATATTAAAAAATGATTACTTCTTAAGTCTGAATGATATTATATTAATAAGTTGTATAATAGTAACTAAATATTACTTTTAGGAGCACGTGCAATGACAATATTTGATATGCCAAACTATTTGTGGATTACCATTCTTGGTATGATTTTATTAACTGTATTTTACACACTTGTATTAAATAAATGGTTCCAGTCTGCAATCATTACTTTTGTAGTTTTAGCAGTACTTGCCTTTTTTATACCAAATTTTCAAAACATTTCATATCAACCACTGCTTGGATATGCAGGATTCTTAGGCATAATGAGCTTAATCATAAGCTTTCTTATTTGGTATTTTTCTAGAAACTGGAGAAAAAATCGTAGAAAAATAAAATTGGAAAAAGAGATTCGCAAATATGATGATGAAGAGTCACTTCGTCGTCATCATAAATAACAACTTTTCAACTTTGCTACCATCTTATCTTAAGCAAAGTTGTTTTTTATTTCTTTTTTATCTCTTTTCCTATTAATTTTAAAAAAGTCATACTATAATAGATTTTGATGAAAACAATTTAATAAAATTTATTATTTAATATTTTTTATATTCGTTGAAAGTGAAAGGATGCCAACATATGTTTAAAATGATAATTTATAAACTTTCACAAATGATTGTCGTACTATTTATATTAACTACAATCACATTTATATTAATGAAACTCTCTCCAGGTAATCCTGTAGACAAAATTTTACATCTTGATATTTCGCATGTATCTAATGAGCAAATAGAAACGACAGAGAATAAGCTTGGCTTAAATGATCCTATTTTTATTCAATGGTGGGACTGGTTAAATCAATTGTTTCATTTTGATTTAGGAACAAGTTATCAAACAAGCGAGCCTGTAATTAAGGAAATAGCAAATTATCTTGGTCCTACACTTATTATTACTTTTGGTACGCTTATAGTGTCATTAGTTATTTCAATACCATTAGGGATTATAGCAGCAGTTTACTACCATAAAGTTTGGGATAGGATAATCCGTGTTATGACATCATTATCCGTAAGCCTACCATCATTTTTTATCGGTCTTATCTTATTATATATATTTAGCTTGAAGTTGAATATTTTACCAACTTCAGATGAGGGGCGTTTCACTTCATATATTTTACCAATAATTACCATGAGTATTGGAATGTGTGCTTATTATATTCGATTTATTCGTTCTACTTTATTAGAACAATATCAAACACCTATAGTTGAATCGTCTCGTCTCAGAGGTATGCCCGAAAGATATATACTTTTTCAAGATATCCTTAAACCTACGATACTACCAATCATACCTCTATTAGGATTATCCATTGGTAGTTTGATAGGTGGAACAGTAGTCATTGAAAATTTATTTGATATTCCTGGGTTAGGCTATTTTTTAGTTGACAGTATAAAGTCGAGAGATTATCCAGTCATTCAAGGTTGTGTATTATTTATTGGTTTCTTTGTTGTGATTATAAACACAATTGCAGATTTACTTTCATTACTTATCGATCCTAAACAACGTTATGCTATTACTCAGAAAGAAACATCAAAGTTTAAATGGTTTAATTCACATAGAAAAGAAGGTCGTAACGATGAAGTTTAAGTTGTCAAGGAAAAACACTATATTTTTCATTTTTACGGTCTATATTATATGTCTTATTATATTACAATTTATAGTCAATGATGAAGCTGCGTATCAGGTACATTTGTCAAACTCATTTGAACCTATGAGTATGAATCATTTACTTGGCACAGATGATTACGGACGTGATTTATTCAGTCGTTTAGTCGTGGGCTCTCGTGCAACATTGTTTGTTACACTACTTACTTTACTTTTCACTGTAGTGGTTGGAGTACCTTTAGGGTTACTTGCAGGCTATAAAAAAGGTTGGATTGATACGATTATCATGCGAATTATTGATATAGGATTAAGCATACCAGAATTCGTTATTATGATTGCCTTAGCAAGTTTTTTTCATCCTAGTCTTTGGAATTTAGTAATAGCTATTACAATCATAAAATGGATGAATTATACTCGCGTGACAAGAGGGATTGTCAATACCGAAATGAATCAATCGTATATACAGATGGCACAATTTTTTAATGTCTCAACTTTGAATATCTTATTTAAACACTTATTACCAAAAGTTTTACCATCTATATTTGTTATTATGATAGTTGATTTTGGAAAAATCATTTTATACATTAGTTCATTATCATTTTTAGGTTTAGGTGCACAACCACCATCTCCAGAGTGGGGGGCAATGTTACAAGCAGGGCGTGAATTTATTACTTCACATCCTATCATGATTATAGCTCCAGCATCTTTGATATCAGGTACAATATTGATATTTAATTTAACTGGTGATGCAGTAAGAGATCGTTTATTAGAACAAAGAGGTGTAAAAGTTGAAACTTTTAACAATAAAAAATCTAAACATCAGTGATAAAGAAGGGCAAGCAATTATTAAAAATGTCGACTTAAATATATATAATCAATCTCTAAATGTCATTATAGGTGAAAGTGGTGCTGGAAAAAGTTTGACTGTTAAAGCAATATTAAATCATTTACCTACTCAGTTACATATGAGTTTCGATGAATTTAAAATGCAAGGTCAAAATACTTCTGGTATCAAGCAACTTTTAGGTAAACATATCGGCTATATCTCTCAAAATTATGCTCAAAGTTTTAATGAATATACTCGGTTAGATAAACAACTTATAGCTATCTATCGTTATCATTTTAATGTTTCTAAGGATAATGCATTGAAAAAGATAAAAAAAGCTTTAACTTGGGTTAACTTAAATGATGAATCAATCATTAATAAATATAGTTTCCAACTTTCTGGAGGACAATTAGAGCGAGTTAATATTGCTAGCGTTTTAATGTTAGATCCAGAATTAATTATTGCAGATGAACCTGTTGCATCTTTAGATGTAGTGAACGGTCATCAAATAATGCAACTTCTTCAACACATTGTTAAAGATCATCATAATACTGTATTACTTATCACTCATAACATGAATCATGTCCTCAAATATGCTGATTATTTTAATGTAATGAGAAATGGCATGATGATTGAATCTGGAGAAATAGACAAATTATTTAATCACCATCATCTTCATCGGTATACAGAACAATTATTAAACTATAGAAGCAAGCTGCAAAAGGAGGACAACATCTAATTATGATTCAATTTGATCATGTAGATTATTCATATCATCGAAAACAGCCTGTTTTAAAAGATATTAATATAAGTATTCAACGTGGTGAAAAAATAGGGGTTTTAGGGGAAAGCGGTGCTGGAAAAAGTACTATTGGTTCTTTAATATTAGGTCAATTAAAGCCAACAAAAGGAAAAATAAGTATCGATTCAGGAAAGGTTCTACCTATTTTTCAACATGCGACAGAAAGTTTTGATCGTCAATTCACGATTGAACAGTCATTGAGAGAGCCACTTTTATTTTATCGACAATTAATACCACAAAACATCAAAAATATCATTCTTAACTATTTAATTGAATTTAATTTGTCTACAGATCTAATAACAAAGTTTCCTCAAGAAGTAAGTGGTGGGCAACTACAAAGATTAAATATTATACGCTCTCTCTTAGCACAACCAGATATATTGGTTTGTGATGAAATAACTTCGAACTTAGACGTCATGGCCGAACAAAATGTAATCAATATTTTACTTAACGAAAAAAACATTCAAAATAAAACATTAATCGTCATCTCGCATGATTTATCTGTTTTACAAAGGTTAACGAATAGGATAATAGTTATCAAAGACGGTCAAATAGTAGATGATTTTAAAAGTAAAGATTTATTTAGCCATCAAAGACATCCATATACAAAACTATTAATTCAAACGTATGAATATTGAATATAGT
>VNIW01000156.1_pt1 | contig 37908 bp, 28 predicted proteins | sample 7248591 | NCBI WGS metagenome assembly VNIW01 (sample SAMN12251776, study PRJNA551026) | human skin metagenome | isolation source: skin samples from patients infected with Netherton Syndrome | host: Homo sapiens | place: France:Paris | reverse complement strand
CCGCGGCCGGCGGGCGCGCTGCCCCGGCCGTGCGCCGCAGCCGACTTTTCTGCAGCCTTGCGCACCGAGGTGGAAATCTGGCCGGCCTGCCGCTGGCGAAGCGCGTCGAGATCGCGGTCGGAATCGACGATCTTCCCGCGCTTGTTCACGGCCGCGTAGTTAATACGCAGGTGCGCCGGCAGCTTCTCTGGATGGAAGTCGGACGCGTTGATTCCGTGGCCACCGAGTTCGCGCAGGACATCGGCAAGCTGCTGCGTCAAAGGCCCCTCATACGGCAGCAACTTGGGAAGGGCGCGCTCCGCGAAGGTGGGCGCGGGCACAACCGTGCGGCGCAGGCCCTTCGGCAGCGAACGGATAAGTTCGGTCACCAGCTCGAGGCGCAATCCGGGCACCAGCCAGTCGAAACCTTCGGTATCCGCGCCTGCCAACAGCGGGATGGGGATAAGAACGCTGACGCCATCGTGGGGATCGCCGGGCTCAAAACGGTAGCTCAACTCGTATTCGACGGAGCCCTTCCGCCACGTTGCCGGGAATTGCTCCTCCGTTCCCTCATCCGACGTAGTCAGCAGCTTGGCGGGGTCGAAATCGAGCAACTCAGGGTTTTGTCGCCGCTCCTTCTTCCACCACGAGTCGAAGTGCTTGCCCGTGGTCACAGTCGCCGGAATGCGCTCGTCGTAAAAGTCGAAGAGCATGTCCTCGTCGGCGACAAGCCCGCGCTGGCGGAGTTTTTCCTCCAGCTGGGTGGCATCTTCGATCTTCTGCTTGTTTGCGTGGAAGAACTCATGGTGCGTCGACCAATCACCGGCAATGAGCGCCTCGCGGATAAACATGTCGCGCGCGGCGGCGGGATCGACGCGGTGGTAGGGGACCATGCGGTCCGCCACGATGGTGACGCCGTACAGGGTGGACTTTTGGTGTGCCACGGCGGCAGCGCGCTTGCGCGACCACGTCGGCTCCGAATAGCTGTGCTTGACTAGGTCGCCGGCTAGTTTTTCAACCCACGCCGGGTCGATCTTTGCCACGTCGCGGGCGAACAGGCGAGAGGTTTCCACCAGCTCGGCCGCCATGAGGAACTCCGGGGGCTTTTTAGCCAACGACGAGCCGGGGAAGATGACGAACTTCGTGTTCCGAGCGCCGTAGTACTCCTTGCTGTTCCCGTCGCGGGCGCCGATGTTGGACAAAAGGCCGGACAGAAGCGCCTGATGGATGGCGTTGTCGTCGCGCTTGTTCGCGCTGTGTGCGCGGTCTGCCCAGCCCAACTCGCGCGCGACATCACGCAGCTGACGCACCAGATCAAACCACTCGCGGATGCGCATGTAGTGCAGGAACTCCGCCTTCATGCGCTTGCGGAACTGGTTGCCGGACAACTCGTCGCGGGACTCTTGGGTGTAGTCCCACAGCTTGAGCAGCGACAGAAAGTCGGAAGACTTGTCCTTGAACCGCGCGTGCGCTTGGTCGGCCTGGGCTTGGTATTCGAGTGGGCGTTCGCGCACGTCCTGAATGGTCATGGCGGCGACGATGACTAGGACATCGTCAAGGCTGCCCAGGCGGTGGCCCTCCACCAGCATGCGCGCCATCCGGGGGTCGACCGGAATGCGGGCCAGATACTTTCCGGTCTGGGTGAGGACGGGGAGCCCGTCCTTTTCCTTGTTGGTCACCGCGCCAAGTTCGCGCAGCAGCTGCAGGCCGTCGCGGACGGCTTTATCGGCCGGGGGCTCCACGAAGGGGAACCGCGCAATGTCGCCGAGACGCAGCGAAATCATCTGCAGGATGACGCTCGCCAGGTTGGTGCGCAGGATTTCCGGATCGGTGAACTCCGGGCGCGATTCGAAGTCCTCCTCGGAGTAAAGCCGGATGGCGATGCCGTCGGCGACACGTCCACAGCGGCCCGCGCGCTGGTTCGCGCTGGCTTGGGAGACGGGCTCGATGGGCAGCCGCTGCACCTTCGTGCGCGTCGAGTAGCGCGAGATGCGCGCCGTGCCCGTGTCCACCACGTAGTGGATGCCTGGCACAGTCAGGGAGGTTTCGGCGATGTTGGTGGCCAAAACGATCCGGCGGCCCGAGTGCGGGCTGAACACGCGGTGTTGTTCCTGGTTGGAGAGGCGGCCGAACAGTGGGGCGACCTCGACGCCTTTCCACTTCTTCGCCTCGATGGCCTCCATGGCGTCGCGGATGTCGCGTTCACCGGGGAAGAAACACAAAATGTCCCCGCTGCCCTCAGCCATGAGCTCCTCTAGAGCATCGCACAGCCCATCCAGCGGATCCTGAGCAACGAGTTTCCCATCCACTTCTTCCTCGAGTGGGCGGTAGCGCACCTCGACCGGGTAGGTGCGGCCGGAGACCTCGATGATGGGGGCGGGCTCGCCGTCCTCGTCGGCGAAGTGCGCGGCGAAGCGCTCCGGGTCAATCGTCGCGGAGGTGATGATGACCTTGAGATCGGGGCGCTTCGGCAGCAGCCGCTTAAGATATCCCAAGAGAAAGTCGATGTTGAGGCTGCGCTCGTGGGCCTCGTCGATGATGATCGTGTCGTACGCGTTAAGGAAGCGGTCGCGCTGCATTTCTGCCAGCAGAATGCCGTCGGTCATGAGCTTGACCGCGGTGGTGGGCGTGACGCGATCGTCGAAGCGGATGGCGTAGCCGACCGACTCGCCAATCTTTTGGCCCAGCTCCGTGGCTATACGCTCCGCCACCGTGCGCGCCGCGATTCGGCGCGGCTGGGTGTGGCCGATAAGCCCGCGCCGCCCGCGGCCGAGCTCCAGACAAATTTTCGGAATCTGGGTGGTCTTACCGGAACCGGTCTCGCCAGCGATGATGACGACCTGATTGTTGTCGATGGCCTCCGCAATATCGTCGCGGCGACCCGAAACAGGCAGCGTATCCGGGTAGGAGATCTCCGGTACCGCGTCTGCGACCTTCTGCACCCGTTGTTGCGCCTTGGCGATGTCCGCGGCAATCGCCGCTCGCGCGTGCGGCGCCCTCGCCTTGCGCAGCCGACGCCGAAACGAGCGCGCCTCCGCAAGGGAGACACTGTCGAGTGCCGCGTAGAGCTCCTCGCGCGACGGTGCCGAGGTCTGGTTGGGGTTCGAAGCGTTGGTATCAGTCATGGTCAACGCGCAAGTTTACCTGTTTTCGCTGCTGATTTAAGAACGGGGCCGGTGCGCCCACCGGGGCAATTTCCTCCCTAGGGATGAGGGGACGGCTTGGTGCTCGTACTTAGGCTCGACACTGTGTTGCGGGGCAACCAGAAGACACCTAGGCACCCCGCGAGTAGAACGCCGACAGAGAGGACTCATGCAATGACGCGAACGGATTCGCCCTACGGTTCCGAGGGCCACGTGAACCAGGGCCGTGCGAAGTTTGGCAAGGCCCGCATCTTTCCAGCGATGGGGTGGGCTCTGAAGCGGCCGTTTACCAACCAGGGCACGTGGATTGGCGGCGAGCTTCTGACATTTCTCCTCTACCTGGCCCTCAGCCTCATTGGCGCTGTAGTTCTGGGGATGGCTATCGACAATCCACTTACCTCCGGGGCCCCGAATGACGCGATGGCGTGGAAGGACAGCTTGAACGAGGGCTTGAGCTTCATCGATGACCATCCTGTGCCCGCGTTAATCGGCTACCTCATCCAGCTGTTCTTCTTCGTTGCGCTCGTCCACCTGGCCCTGAGGGACCGCGACACCGAGGCGGCCAGGTTGCGCGACTTTGGTCGCGGGGTCCATTGGGGAACAACGGCAGTGGCTGTCGTTGTCAGCCAAGCGGTGCTTTTCGGCTTTGCTTACGCCGCGGGTGCCCTAGAGGACTGGCTGCCGTCCGTGATGGACGACGGGCTAGCAAGCCTCGTCGCTCTAGCCGTGCAGATTCTGGGCTGGGTGCTCATTCCGTTCTTCTGGTTCGTCGAGTGGTTCGCCGCCGATGGCGCCTCCCTGACCGACTCGTTCCGTCTCAGCCTCCAGGCGGGCAAGGAAAATTGGCTGCGGCTGTTCTTCCTGCCGCTGCTTATCTCCCTGTTCGGAGCCCTGTTCATAATGGTGACACTCGGGTTCGGCATCCTTCTCGTCTTCCCCGCGTATTTCCTGTTCAACGCGTACCTCTACCGTGACGTGACCGGCCCCGCGGCCGGTAGTGCGGCGGCAGCACGCCACGACTCGGTTGCGCCCAAGCTTGAGGCTTAAGACCACATGAGCGCACTGGAATTAACGACGGGGTCCGCTGAGAGCACGCAACCGGGTGCTCCGTTGGGAGTGGCACCTGGGGACTTTGGTCCCGCGGAACCGGTGCGGTCGCCGCTGGTAACGCACAGGCCGCGGATGAAATTCTGGCCCGCTTTCGGGTTTAGTTTCAGCCGGGCGGTCAGCAACGCCGGGACGTGGATCGGCGGGTTCCTTCTCACCGTGGTGGTGCTGGGCACCGTTGGGTCCTTCGTGGCCTTCGTGGCTGGGGCCTTGACCCACAACCCGTTTCGAGATGGCGGGGATTACTGGGAGAGTATGACCGCCGCGTTGGGTGCGGGAATGGACTGGCTGGGCGACCAGGGGTGGTTCAGTCTCCTCGTCATCGCCGTGGACCTTGCGCTTCCCGTCGCGCTCATGCATCTGGCGCTGCGGGAGGTCGATAGCGGCCGGGCACGATTGCGCGACTTCGGAACCGGAGTGCCCTGGATTCGCGGGATCATTGCGTACGTTGCAGTGATCTTTATCTGCTATACGATGCTGCCGAGCGTTGCGAGCGCGTTCTACGACATCATGTGGGATTCGTGGGGGCATTTGCCGGCGAAGATGTTCGCCACCGTGTGCTTTCTGGTCGGCGGCGCTCTGTTTCCGTTCACAGTTTTTATCCCTTGGTATGCCGTGGCGGGCGAGACACTGAAAGACTCGGTGCGCCTAGGAATTCAAGCGGGCAAACGCCACTGGCTCAAACTATTCTTCCTGCCGCTACTGGTCATCCCACTTTTTGCCGTGCTTGCTTTTGGCACGTTGTTTCTCGCGCTCATCGTGGAGCTGCCGGCCATCTTCCTTCTCGGGGCCTTTCTCTTCCGCGGCGTGACCGAAGAGGAATAAATTCTTGCCCGCGGCGCACCGTTACCGTCACCTTGCTACGGTCTAAGTGATTCCTATCCACCATAAGAAGGGAAACACGCATGACTGAGCCACGGGATGGCCAATTCAACGGCGGGACCGGTGACGGCCTACCGCGTTACCAGCCGACCAACCACCCGGAAGATCGGCCCAACTTCGGCCACGCGCAGGAAGGTAACGCGGGTTACAGCAACGCCGGCTACGGTAACGCTGGTTACGGAAACGGCGGCTACGGCGACCCCGCCGGGGTTGGCTCGCAGGGCGCCAACGAGGGCGCTTACGGGGCCGGCAAAGGCAACGCCTTGACCCGCCCGAGCGACGGCCGAATCAACATCGGCGACGCTATCGGCTGGGGTTTTAAGGCAGCGTTTTCCAATTGGAAGCTGTGGATCCTGGGCGCGCTGGCCTTCGGAGTTGTCATTGGGCTGATCAGCGTCATTGCTGGAGCGATCGCTGGCAGCACCGGCAACTACGACCCGCAAAACCCCTTCGGTGCAGGCCAAATCATCCCGCAAATCCTCTCGGGCATTCTGGGATTTGTCATTTCGCTTATCATCTACCGATTGGCGTTGCGGCAAATTGATGAGGCCAACGCGGGCTGGGGCGACATCGGCAAGGACGTGCGCTGGGGGCCAACCCTCGCGGTCATGCTGATTATCGGCGTGGTGAGCTCGATCATCTGCGTGATTGTCGCCTCCGTACTGGGCGTGTGGGCTGCAAACACTAACCCGGTGACCGATGCCCAGCTTGCTGCAGCTGTGGGCAAGATGCTTGGCGGCCTCGCTCTGTTAATGCTGGCTAGCCTCCTGCTGAGCCCGCTGTACTACCTGATGGCCTGGTACGCCGCGGACGGGCGCGCCGGGGTCGGCGGTTCGATCCGGGAAGGTTTCCGAGCCGGTAAGCGCAACTACTCGCCGCTTCTGGGCCTTTCGCTTCTCACCGGTCTCATTTCGTTTATCACCTTGCCGGTCGGCTTCTTGACGTACCCGGCGATTCTGCTGGCCATGGCCCACGGTTACCGCCAGGCGGCTGGCGGCCCAGTCCCGGTCGAAGGCCGCAAGGGTTAACCAGGGCTAGTCGTCAGCATCTGAGGTCTGCGGCGATTGGACCGCAGGCGTCGCCGACCGGGAGCGCTGCAGGGCGCTTTCGTAAGCGTCCGTGACTAGGTTGCCGAAGGCGCGGAAGTCATCCGCCCGGGCGGTCGAGTTGCGGTACACAATGCCGATCTGACGGTCGGCACTGACATCGGGGGAGAAGGTGGCGACGGACAAACCGGGGCGGTTCGCCTCGGTTTCGATCGCCGATTCGGGGATGAGGGTAGCGCCCAGCTTGCCGATGATGAGCTGCATCACCGTGGTCAGCGACGACGCGCGCGTCACGGAGTTCGTCGCGTTCGTCGGGCTCACCTGCGCGCGCCGGCACAGATCGATGATCTGATCGCGCAAGCAGTGGCCATCGTCAAGCAACAGCAAATCCAGGTCCTCCAAGTCGCCGAGCGCCAAATCGGTGCGTCCGGCGAACGGGTGATCGTCGGGCACCACGACATCGAAACGCTCGCGGTAGAGCGGCTCTTCCGTAAGCCCCGGTGTATCGGTGGGGAGGGCGAGAATTGCCATGTCCAGCTGGCCGTCGCGCAGCTTCTGGACGAGGTGGTTGGTCTGTTCTTCGACGATGCGGGGCTCGAGTTCGGGGTAGTTTTCCCGGATGGAGACCAAAAGCTCCGGCAGGATGTACGGCGCGATCGTCGGGATGATCCCGATGGCGAGCGGGCCGGTCAGCGTCCCGGTAGCGCCGCGCGAATTGGCTAAGAACGCCTCGGCAGCGTCCAACGTGGCCTTGGCGTAGGGGAGGAGACGCTCACCGGCGGCGGTGACGATGACCTTCCGTGTAGAGCGCTCGATGAGCTGCAGCCCCAGGCCTTGCTCCAGTGCGACGAGTGCCTGGGAGAGGGACGGTTGGGAGATTTGCAGTTTCTGCGCGGCTGCGCCGAAGTGCTTGTTTTCGGCGACGGTGACGAATGTGCGCAGCTGAGCCAGTGTGGGACGGTACTCTTTGGTATGCATGGGTCAGACTATATCACCGATAAATAAGAAGATCTATTGACATCCGGGATTTTGATAGGCATGATTGTGGACGTGCCGGCGAGACAGCTGGCACGGACTGTGTGACCAGTTATTTTCCTCGACGCATCTGATAAGGAGATGTAAGACAGTGTCTATCTTGACCGTTGGTGAAAAGTTCCCCGAGTTCAAGCTCACCGCTCTCAAGGGCGGCGACCTCCACGACGTCAACGCTAACCAGCCGGAGGATTACTTCGAAGAGGTTTCGCTGGACAAGTACGAGGGTAAGTGGAAGGTCGTCTTCTTCTACCCGAAGGACTTTACTTTCGTGTGCCCGACCGAGATCGCTGCCTTCGGCAAGTTGGACGAGGAGTTCCAGGACCGCGACACCCAGATCCTCGGCGGCTCCATCGACAACGAGTTCGCTCACTTCAACTGGCGTGCCACCCACGAGGATCTCAAGGAGATCCCGTTCCCGATGTTCTCCGACGTCCGCCACGACCTGGTGCGCGCTCTCGGTGTAGAAAACGCTGACGGCGTTGCTGACCGCGCCACCTTCATCGTCGACCCGGATAACGTCATCCAGTTCGTGTCCGTCACTCCGGACGCTGTCGGCCGTAACGTCGATGAGGTCCTGCGCGTCCTCGACGCCCTGCAGTCCGAAGAGGTCTGCGCCTGCAACTGGGAGAAGAACGACCCGACCAAGAACATCGATCGCCTCGGTGTTGTTCAGGATTCCCTGCAGTAAATCCTTCCCGCACAGGAGGTAAAGACATGTCGATTGAGAACCTGAAGAAGTCGCTGCCGGAGTACGCCAAGGATCAGAAGCTGAACCTCGGCACCCTCACCCGCACGACCGAGCTCAACGAGCAGCAGCTGTGGGGTTCCATGCTGGCCGCGGCGGCTGCAACCCGCAACGAGAAGGTCATCGCTGAGATCGCCGAAGAGGCTAAGGAGCACCTGAGCGATGAGGCGGTGGAGGCCGCCTACGGCGCCGCCACCGTTATGGCAATGAACAACGTTGCCTACCGCGCCAAGGGCTGGCTGGGTGATGACTACGCACAGGTCAAGTTTGGCCTGCGTATGAACATCATCTCCAAGCCGGGCGTGGAGAAGGCCGACTTCGAGTTGTGGAACACCGTCGTTTCCGCCATCAACGGCTGCGAGCACTGCCTGGGTGCCCACGCCAAGACGCTGGCTGAAGAGGGTCTGACCAAGGAGCAGATCTGGGAGGCCATCAAGGTCGGCGCCGTCGTCCAGGCGGTCGCCCAGACCGTTCATATTGAGGCGGCACGCTAAACGCGGCTCGCACTTTCATTCATAACCCCTGGTCACTGTGACCAGGGGTTTTCTCGTTTTCCACTTCTTTCTGCGGATTTTGACCATCACCGTTAAAGAAAACCTGCCGAAAACCCTCGCGCGCAATGTGAAGCAGGTAATATTCCTGCAAAGCTTCGGAGTGAGTTAGGTCATAAATTATGGGTCTGGCGCTGTGGCTCACCCGAAGCTGATGTCTATACCCGCACTCCAAGCGGAACAGAACAGGAATGAGCGATGGTCAAATACGTCATCAAGAAGACCGCCAGCTGGCTGCTGGTCATCTTCCTTGCCACGAACATCGCGTATCTGTTGGCGGCAGTCTTCTTAGATCCGCGATCCAACTACCGGGGCAGACGGCCGGCGCTGTCTGAAGAACAGATCTCGCAGATACTGGAACCCCACAACCTCAACCCCGACACACCGCTGCTCAGTCGCTGGTGGACCTGGTTTCAGGGCGTCTTCTTGCACGGCGACTGGGGGCGTTCGCCGCTCGGCGAGTCCGTCGCCCAAGAGGTCACCCACCGCGCCTTGGTGTCCGCGCAGCTGTTGCTTTTGGCAACGATCCTGTCGGTCATCATCGGTGTCGGCCTTGGTGTCTACACCGCCGCGCGACAGTACAAGTTTGCGGATCGCTTCTGGCAGGGCGTGTCCATCATCACGATGAACACCCACGTCGTCGTCGCATCCATCGTGGTGGTCTCGGCCGGGTTGTTCCTCAACAAGGTGTCAGGAAAGCGGCTGTTTTACGTCACCGGGGCAGCGAACCTGGACGTCCACGGATTTTTCCCGAAGCTCGTTGATTTCGGCCAGCACCTCATATTGCCCACCATCTCGCTGGTCATCATCAGCTACGCGGGCTACCACATGATGCAGCGCACCTTGCTGCTGGACAACCTGTCCGCGGACTACGTGCGCACCGCCCGGGCAAAGGGCCTGACGCGTTCGCAGGCGATTCGCAAACACGCGCTGCGTACCTCCATTATTCCGGTCGCCACGTCGGTGGCTTTCTCCGTTCCCGGCATTTTCACCGGCGCGATCATGACCGAGAAGATCTTTGCCTGGAACGGAATGGGGCAGTACTTCGTGGAAACCATTAGCCGCAACGACGTGCACGGGGCCACCGCGGTGGCCGCGTTCGGCGCCGTGATGATTGCCATTTCCGCCGTGCTTGCCGATGTCGTCGTTGTCGCTCTTGACCCAAGGGTTCGGGTGAGTTAGATGCCAGATAAGAAACGAGCAACCACTCCGCGGTCGACCGCCCGGAAATTCGAGCGGCACCGGCGCGACGATCTCGCCATCGACACCGCGGCCGATAACCTGGGTATCCGCCCGCACACCTCCACCGCCGACTTCAGCATGGCCACCGAGCCCAGTGCCATCACCGCCCTGGGCTCAGGCGTGGACGCCGACGACGCGCAGCGCAAGTCGTATACACCGGCCATTGACTCCGGTGAGGGAGATGCCGGGGATAGCGGTCGCGCGCCGGGGGAGACCCGGCGGACCGCGTTTACCGGATCCAGCAAGTTCACGCTGTACCGGCGGCGCTTTTTCCGCAACAAGATGGCCGTGGTCGGCACCGCCATCTTCGTCGTCCTCGTGTTGGCGTCCCTGTTCGGTAAATACCTCACCCAGTGGGGATTCGACGACCCGGACTTTCTCAACCTCTCGGCGCCGCCGTCGGCCGAACACTGGTTTGGCACCAACGATGCCGGCAACGACCTCTTCGCCCAGACCGTGCACGGCCTGGGGCGCTCGCTCATCATCGCATTGACCGTGGCGATTGGCACCTCGGTGCTGTCTGCCCTCATCGGTGCCGCGGCAGCGATGTTTTCCGGGGCGGTGGAAAAGGTCATCCTGGCAGTCATCCACTTTTTGCTGGCCATCCCGACCTTCCTGCTGATCGCGCTCGTCGTTGCCGATTCCGGCGGCGACTGGAAACTGCTCATCGTGGTCCTCATCGCGTTCGGATGGATGTACCCGGCGCGTGTCATTTGGTCGATGGCGCTGAGTGTGCGGGAAAACGACTACGTTCGCGCCGCGGAGTACATGGGCGTGTCCAAGTCCCGGACGATCGTCCGTCACATCATCCCCAATATCGGCTCGCTGCTCATCATCCAGCTGGTGCTGGGCGTGGTGTCCACCGTCGTGTCCGAGACGGCCCTGTCCTTCCTGGGCCTGGGTGTGAAACTGCCGGACGTGTCCTTGGGCACGCTGCTGGCAGTGGGCACCAACGCGGTGGAGTCGTCCCCGTGGCAGTTCTACTTCCCAGCGCTTACCTTGACGCTGCTCACCGTGTCCATGGCGTTTATTGCCGATGGCCTGCGTGACGCTATCGACCCCAACTCAAATTCCGGAGGCCGAGCATGAACCGACAGTTGACAAACACCTCTACCGCGCCCCTGTTGTCGGTGCGCGATCTGACCGTGACCTTCCCGTCGGAGGCTGGCAATGTGCGCGCGGTCCGCGGGGTGGACTTCGATGCGCACCCCGGAAAGACGTTGTGCATCGTCGGCGAGTCCGGTTCGGGCAAGTCGGTGACCTCCATGGCCGTGATGGGCCTGTTGCCGGACTACGCCAAGGTCACCGGATCGGTGACGCTGAACGGCGAGGAGCTGCTGGGCAAAAGCGACCGCGAAATGTCTTCGCTGCGCGGCAAGGAATTGTCCATGATCTTCCAGGACCCGCTCACCGCTCTCACCCCGGTCTTTTCCATCGGCGATCAGCTGGTGGAGGCCATCCAGGCACACCGCTCGCTGTCCCGGAAGAAGGCAGAAGACGAGGCCGCGCACCTGTTGGACTTGGTGGGCATCCCAGAGCCGAAGAAGCGGCTGCGTTCCTTCCCGCACGAATTTTCCGGCGGCATGCGCCAGCGCGTGGTCATCGCCATCGCCATCGCGAACAACCCGCGGGTCATCATCGCCGACGAGCCGACCACCGCCTTGGACGTGACCATCCAGGCACAAATCTTGGATGTGCTGCGAGTGGCCCAGCGCGAGACTGGTGCGGCCACCATCCTCATCACCCACGACATGGGCGTGGTCGCGGAAACGGCCGACGACGTGATGGTGATGTACGCCGGCCGCCCGGTGGAATACGGCGATGTGCGTACCGTCTTCCGCCAGCCCCGGATGCCGTACACCGTGGGCCTGCTCGGGGCGACCCCGCGGGTGGATCAGCCCACGGATAAACCGCTCGTGCCCATCCCCGGAACTCCGCCGCGGCTCATCGAGGCCTCCGCCGAATGCCCGTTTGTGAGCAGGTGCCCGGTGGCCATCGATAAGTGCCGCAGCCTCGAGCCGCCCCTGGAAGAGCTGCCTGACGATGCCGGACACTTCGCCAGCTGCGTGCGCGCGGGCGAGATCCGTGACCGCCGTATCGCAGGCCGTGACCTGTATCCGCTGCCCGAGATAGCGGACGACGTGCTGGCCGGAACTCCCATGGACCAACGCGACATCTCGCTCAAGGTGGACAACCTGGTCAAAGATTTCCCGCTGGTGAAAGGGGCCATCCTCAAGCGCCGCGTGGGCACCGTCCATGCGGTGAAAGGCGTGAGCTTCGCGGTCCGCCAGGGCGAGTGTTTCGCCATTGTTGGCGAATCGGGCTCCGGCAAGACGACGACCCTGCTGGAGGTCATGAACCTCGACCCGCCGGAGGGCAGCACCGTCGTTGTTACCGGCACCGATACCTCCTCGCTGACAAACGCGGAACGCCGCGCGCTGCGTCGCAACATCCAGATGGTCTTCCAGGACCCGATGAGCTCGCTCGATCCGCGCATGACCATCCGCGAAATCATCGCGGAACCGTTGAATGCGCTCGGGCACGAAGGCGACATCGACAAGCGCATCGCCGAACTCATGCAGCTGGTGGGCCTGGAATCCCATCACATCGACCGGTTCCCGGGACACTTCTCGGGAGGGCAGCGGCAGCGCATCGGCCTCGCCCGCGCGCTGGCGACCAACCCGTCGGTGATCATCCTCGACGAGCCGGTTTCGGCCCTGGACGTATCCATCCAGGCCGGCATCATCAATCTGCTCCACGACCTCAAACGCCGCCTAGGCATCAGCTTCGTGTTCGTGGCGCACGACCTGTCGGTGGTTCGCCATCTCTCGGACCGCGTCGCAGTGATGTACAAGGGCGAGTTCGTGGAAGCAGGCGACGTCGACAGCATCTTCGACAACCCACAGCACCCGTACACCCGTGAGCTACTTTCCGCCATCCCCGTCCCTGACCCCCAGAAAGGACACTAACAATATGAATATCCAGCGCAAGACCATCTACAAGGCCGCCACCGCGTTCGCGGCCGCCGCCTCCCTCGCCCTGTCCGGCTGCAGCTCGGGCCAAGACGCCGCCGAAGAACAGGTGGAGGTCTCGCTCAACGGCGCCTACAACCCGCAGGACCGGGAGAACCTGCAACAGGGCGGCGAGCTGCGCCTCGCCCTGGGCGAATTGTCCGAACAGCAGAACCCGTTCCAGGCTGACGGCACTGCGTACACCAACACCATCTGGCGCTACTACAACCCGCAGATTGGGCTTTTCGACGGCGAGGGCAACTTCTCCGCCAACGACGCCTACATCTCTGACATCAAGGATGAGGAGCAGGGCGGCAAGCGCAAAGTCACCTACACGATCCGCGACGAGGCACAGTACAACGACGGCACCCCCATTGACTGGACGTCGTTCGAGCACACCTGGAAGTTCAACAACGGCGAAAACAAGGAGCTCAATGTCAGCTCCACCGATGGTTACGAGCTCATCGAGTCGGTCACCCGGGGTGAGAACGAAAAGCAGGCCGTGGTGACGTTCGAGAACGAATACCCCTGGTGGCAGGGCCTGTTTAACTTCCTGCTGCCGCCCCAGGTGGACTCGGCGGAGAAGTTCAACGAGGCGTACGTGAATAAGCTCCACCCCGAGTGGGGCGCGGGCCCGTACAAGGTCGACAACGCTGACTTCCAGTCGGGCACCGTCACCTTCGTGCCCAACGAGAAGTGGTGGGGCGACAAGCCCGTGCTGGACAAGGTCACCTACCGCTACATGGATTCCCAGGCGTCCATCAACGCCTTCAAGGCCGGAGAAATTGACGCCACCGGCGTCGCGTCGAAGGATCGGTTGGCGTCCGTCAAGGACATGCCGGGCATCGAGGTGCGTACGGCTATCCGCCCGTCCAACGCGCTCATCACGCTGAATTCCGAATCGCCTAACCTGGAGGACAAGGCGGTGCGTGAGGCGATCATGCGCGGCATCGATCGCTCCCAGCTGGCCGAGATCCGTTTTAACGGCATCGGTTACTCGGAGGATCTGCCTGGCTCGCTGAACCTGGTGCAGACCCAGGACGGCTACGAGGACAACTTCGGTGCCGTCGTGCAGTTCGAACCGGACAAGGCGAAGCAGTTGCTTGACGATGCCGGGTGGACAGCCGGCGACGACGGCATCCGGGAAAAGGACGGCGAAAAACTCTCCCTGCGCTACGTCCTGCTGGGCGATGATCCCACCAGCAAGGCCGAAGCTGGGGCCACGCAGAAAATGCTGCGGGACATCGGCGTGGACCTGCGGATCGAAGAACGCCCTGCCTCGGACTTTTCCAAGATCACCTCGGAGCGCGACTTCGACGTCTTCCCGATGGGCTTTTCCATGAGCGACCCGTACGGCGTGGCGTACTTCGGCCAGATTTACCGCTCCAACTCGGAGCTCAACAAGTCGGGCACCGGCACCGCCGAGCTGGACAAGAAGATCGATGAGCTCCAACAGATCGGCGACAAGGACGAGCAGATCAAGCGCTCCAACGAGCTGGAGAAGGAGGCCTTCAAGGAATACGGCCTCATGCCGTTTGCCAATGGCCCCGACATGTCCGCGGTGAAGGAAGGGCTGGCCAACCTAGGTGGTTATTCCTTCGCCGTGGTTCCCGTCGAAGACATCGGCTGGGAAAAGGACGCCGAGCAGAAGTAAGCTTTCTGCGCCGTTAGTAGCGCACCTCTAGATCGCGGAGCCGGACCTCGCCCGCCTCATCGGAGGCGTCGAGGTCCACGTGCGCGACGAGCTGGTAGCCTCGCTCATCCTCGGGATCTTTAAGCACCTGCCGGACGGTCCAGAGCCGGCCCGTTGAGTCATCCACGAGGAAGTATTCCGGCCCGCGGGCGTCGGGTCCGGTATCAATGTCGTCGAACTCGTCGAAGTAATCGTCGAGCGCGGCGCCGAAATCGGGCACGTCCTCCAGGTAATCGAGCATCTCCGCCAGCTCATCTTCGCGTTCGTCTCCAAAGAGTTGGGCGATGCGGAACATGTAGTTGCGCACCATGATGCGGAACGCGCGTTGGTTGGCAGTCAGCGCCGTCGGATTCTCTACGCCGAAGGCGCGCTCACGATCGACCGTCTCTTGGCTCACGGGCTGATCCTCGCCCGCCATGTGCGCCCATTCATCCACCAGGGACGAGTCCACCTGGCGAATGAGCTCGCCGAGCCACACCACGACATCGTCAAGCTCCGGCGTCATGTACTCCCGCGGGATCGAGTGCTGGAGGGTGCGCCATGCGTCGGTGAGGTAGCGCAAGACCACGCCCTCGGAGCGGGCGAGGGAATAGGTGGAGATGAGATCGCTGAACGTCATCGACTTTTCCAGCATGTCCCGGACCACCGATTTCGGCGAGATGTCGAATTCGCGCGCCCACGGCGCCCCCTGCCGGAACGTCTCGAAGGCGTCTTCCAGCAGGTCGTTGAGCGGCTTGGGATACGTGATGTCCTCCACGATGGACATCCGCTCGGTATAGTCCACCCCCTCGGCCTTGAGCGCCGCGATTTCCTCCCCGCGCACCGCGCTTTCCTGCGCCTTGAGGATCTGGCGCGGATCGTCGAGGATGGCCTCGAAGACGCTGATGACATCCAGGGTGTAGGTGTCTGACTCCTTGTCCAGCAGTGTCAGCGCCGCAAGCGCGAACGGCGACAGCGGCTGATTCAGGGCGAAGTCGCGCTGCAGCTCCCGCACCAAGTGGTAGGGGCGGCCGTAAATATCGCGGCCCTTCGTGGACTTCTGCACGATATCCGCGTTGAGCAGTCCCTGGAAAAGATCCAGCGCCTGCAGGATGTGCCCGTTCTGCTTCGCGCGGGTCTCGTGGTTGTCGCGCAGCAGATGGCGGAAGTGCTCGTAGGTGTCGCCGTGGCGGGCGAGTACGTTGATGAGCATCGAATTGGACACGCGGAACTGCGAAACCAGCTGCTCGGGCTCGGCTTCGGTCAGACGGTTGAACGTCTTTTCCGACCAGGACACTTCGCCGTCGCGCGGGGACTTCTTCCGGATTTTCTTCAACTGCTTCGGATCGTCGCCGGCCTTGCGCCGCAGCTTGGCGTTTTCAATCTCGTGTTCCGGCGCCTCCACCATGACGGTGCCTTCGGTGTCGTAACCGGCGCGGCCCGCGCGGCCGGCGATCTGGTGGAACTCGCGGGATTTCAACACGCGCTGGCGCGTGCCGTCGAACTTGGCCAAGCCCGTCATCAGCACCGTGCGGATGGGCACGTTGATGCCCACGCCCAACGTGTCCGTGCCGCAGATGACCTTAAGCAATCCGGTCTGGGAGAGGCGCTCAACCAGCCGGCGGTATTTCGGCAGCATGCCTGCGTGGTGGATGCCGATGCCGCGGCGCACCAGCTTGGACAGCGTCTTGCCAAAGGCAGTGGTGAAGCGGAAAGAGCCTATCTCCGCAGCGATCTGCTCTTTTTCCTCCTTGGTGATAATCGAGCCCAGCGAGGTGAGCGCCTGGGCGCGTTCGGCTGCCTCGCGCTGGCTGAAGTGCACCACGTAGATCGGCGCCTTGCCGTCGGCGAGGAGCTCCTCGATGGTCTCGTGCACCGCCGAAAAGGTGTAATTGAAATCGAGGGGGACCGGCCGCTGCGAGCCACCGACGTAGTTCGTGGCGCGCCCGGTGCGTCGGGTCAAGTCCTCTTCGAGCCAGCCGGTATCACCCAAGGTGGCGGACATGAGCAGAAATTGCGCTTTGGGCAGTTCCAACAGCGGAACCTGCCAGGCCCAGCCGCGGTCCGGCTCAGAGTAGTAGTGGAACTCGTCCATCACCACTTGGTCGATGTTCGCGTCGGCCCCGTCACGCAGGGCGATGTTGGCGACGATTTCCGCGGTCGCCGCGATGATGGGCGCGTTGCCGTTGACCGTCGCATCGCCGGTCATCATCCCGACGTGTTCGGGGCCGAAGATTTCACAGAGCGCGAAGAACTTCTCGCTTACCAGTGCCTTGATGGGGGCAGTGTAGAAACTGCGCTGCCCACGCGCGAGAGCGATGAAGTGCGCGGCGTTGGCCACCATGGACTTACCGGAGCCGGTGGGCGTGGCCAGGATGACGTTGTCACCCGCGAGGATGCCCAGCGACGCCTCCTCCTGAGCGGGGTAGAGCGAGATCCCACGCTCAGTCGTCCACGAGGTAAACGAATCCCAAATCGCCTCATCGATAAGAGACTCGGGAACTTCGGCGAGGTCGGGGAGCATCTGCGATAAAGTCACGCTCCCTACTGTAGGCGACGCCGGTTTTGGTGCAGGTAGCAGTTAACCCTCGTCGTGGCCGCCGCCGTGGTGGCTGCCTCCGTCGCGGTCTTCGCTTTCGGCGCCCTCATCGTCGCCGGCAGAGGTGCTACCGCCGGCGCCCGGCTGGCCGTCGTTTTCGCTCATGCCGCCGATGAAGTTGATGCCGCTATCGCCAGGGCTACCGATATCCTCGGCATCCCCAGCGTCCAGCGTGGCGAGGAAGCGCTGGAACTCCTCGCCGATTTCCTCACCCGAGGGCATGTTTTCCTCGCCCGGCATGACCGCCTGGGGGTGGCGCTGCCGGTACTGCTCCATGAACGCGTCGTACTGCTCTTCCAGCTGGCCTACGACCTGGTAGACCTCGTCGGACTCGTTGACCTGCTCCGCGAGCTGCTCGTTGACCCGCTCCATGTCGCGTTCCAGGCTGCCCAGCGGGAACTCCAGACCGGCGGCGGCCTTCACGGACTCGAGCAAGTGGAACGTGGCGTGCGGGTAGGGCGATGACGCGAGATAGTGCGGGACGTGCGCGGTGAAACCAGCCACATTGCGTCCGCGGTCCGCCAGCTCCCTTTCGATGTACAGCGACGCCGAGCCAGGCACGATCATCGTGCTGCCCATGGTCACCATGCGCTTGGTCAGCTCGCTGGACCCGTGGCCGGTTACAACCATCGGCCGTGTGTGCGGCGTCGGCATCGGGGCGGCGTACAAGCAGATGGTGTTGCGCACCCCGAACTTCTCGGCCAGGTCTGCCACGGCATCGGTAAACGCATCCCACCGCATGTCCGGCTCCGGCCCGGACAAGAGCAGGAAGGACTGGCCAGCATTGTCGCGCAGCACCTGGATTCCCAGGCGCGGATCGTCGATGCTGACCGGCTGGTCCGTGTTGATCGTCGCGGCGGGGCGGCGCGAGCGGTAGTCGATGAGCTCGTCCGCGTTGAAGGAGACCAGCTGTCGGGCATCCAACGCCGCCTGCAGGTGGTCGGCGCTGGTCTCTACCGCCATGCCGGCGTCTGCGTAGCCATGCATAGCGATGACGAGAGTGGGACCACTGGCATCGTCAGCGTTCGAACGCACGGCAGGCGCAGGGTATGCGACCTCGTACATGTGCTGCTCGTCATCGTGCATTGTCTAGCAACCTCCTTGCTTCCACACACTGCCAACAACACTAATCGCGGCAGCGGTATTCCAGACCAGTCTGGCGTAGTGGGGCAACAATACTACTGTCTGCGCGCCGAATGTGCCCGCGCAATCGGAGAAGTTGTGGATAACTCCCCATATTCGGCGGTTTTCGGCACCCCTACCGTGTCGGTTTCTTCGATCTGTGGATAAGTTTGCCGCGCCGGGTGCGCGTGAGGCCCGCCCCCGCAACAGTGAAAGCCATGACAACTTCTACTGAGAACTTCATCGTTCAATCGCCCGGACAACTCATCGCCAACATCCCCGGAGCCCTTGGGTTCTATCCCACCGAATCCTTGGTCCTCATGGGTTTCAACAAAACCCTCGGCCGCTACACCCTCGGGCCGACGGTCCGCATGGACATCGACAAGATCCCCGAAACCATGAACGAGGTCACCGACACCCTGCACCACATGGGCTGCGAGATGCTGATGGGCTTTCTCGTCACCACTCGGCCGGAGGAACTGATCGATGCGGTCATCACCGATCTCTACTACCACCGCTGCCTGCGCGAGGACATGGAAATCGTCGCCTGCTGGCATGTGCCGCAGGTGCGCACTGGTGAGGAGTACGCGATCTGGTTTGGGCCTGAGGTCTACGGCACGGCGGATAGCTCGCAGTGGCGTGATTGGGTAACCGGCCGCGTCTCATCCATCACCGATGCCGCGACCATGACGGATTTCGTGCGGGAGGGCAAGCTGCCGGATATCAACCGCGAGGAATCGCTCGCCCCGCTGCGCGACATCAATCCCCACTTTTCCATCAACGAGCTCATGGCCCTGGAGCGCACGGCCAAGGCCGCCGCCAAAGACCTGCACGGAGACAGGGGACTCCGAGCGGGCCGCGACGGGGAAGGGGAGAGCTACGCGCTTGCCGATGTGCCTGGCGATGCCGACCTGTTGCTCGCCGAGTGCGCCGAGAAAAGCTTCGCAGAAATCTCGGCAGATTGGAAGATTATTACGACCGCCGCTACGTGGATGTCCACCACGTGCATGCGCGATGTCGTGATGGGGACGTGCATCGAGCACGCGGAGGCTGCGGAGAAAGTACTTCTCGCTGTCGCGCAGAGCATGCACCACACCGCGCGGCACAATGCCCTGTGCATCTATGGGGCCGTGCTCATCGTCCGCAAGTTCTCCATGCGCACCGGCGCGGTGCTCGCGACCGTGCTCGAGGAAGACCCGGACCACAGCCTCGCCGGTCTCATGATGCAGGCCTACCGCTCCGGGCTGCATGAATGGCTCGTCGACTCGCTGGTGGAAGGCAGCGACATTGCGCGGGAAAAGTTGATCGGGCGCGCCAGTAGCCCGGTTGCCCTAGAGCTTTAGCCTTTCCGCTTCGCGGAGTGGGCTTTGTCGCCCAGTGTGCGGGTGAACTCCCATGCATCCTCGACGATGGTTCGCAGATCGGTACGCGTGGGATTCCACCCAAGTTCTGTGCGGATCTTCGCAGAGGACGCAATCAGCGTTGCCGGATCGCCCGCCCGGCGAGAAGCGTCCTCGGCAGGGATGGGGTGGCCGGTGACCTCGCGGCAGGTGTCGATGACCTGGCGTACGGAGTATCCATCGCCGGAACCCAAGTTGAAGATGCGGTGCTCGCCCGGAGTGTTGGACTCCAGGGCGAGAACGTGGGCATCGGCCAAGTCGCGGACGTGAATGTAGTCGCGAACGGCGGTGCCGTCCGGGGTGTCCCAGTCGTCGCCGAAGATAAAAATCTTGTCGCGGTGGCCCAGCGCGACCTGCAAAACAATGGGGATGAGGTGGGTTTCTACTTCCCGGTTTTCTCCCACGGAGCCATACGCGCCGGCGACGTTGAAATACCGCAGGGAGGTCGCACCCAAGCCGTAGGCCTGAGCAAAGGAGGTGATCATGTAGTCGATTGCCAGCTTCGTCGCCCCGTACGGGTTCGTGGGCTGGGTCGGCATCTCCTCTGTGATGGGAACCGTCTCCGGCTCGCCGTAGGTGGCTGCGGTGGACGAGAAAACCAGGTTGTCCACGCCGTTGTCGCGCATGGCGTTGAGGAGCGTCAGCGTGGTGGCCACGTTGTGTTGCCAGTACTCGGCGGGCTGGTCGACGGATTCGCCCACCAGCGAGCGTGCTGCGAAATGTAGAACCCCGTCGAATTCGCCCTCCGCCAGGACCTTCTGGGCTATGTCTGCGACATCGCCCTCGAGGAGGCGGGCGCCTTCTGGCACCGCCTCACGGTTACCGGTGGAGAAGTTGTCGATGATGGTGACGTCGTGGCCCTGCTCGAGCAAAACGGTCGCGCACACGCTGCCCACGTATCCCGCACCGCCGGTAACCAGTAGTTTCATCGCGGCTTTATGTCTCCTTCGCCGATTAGTTCTTCGGTACCACGCGGATTGCGTGTGCCAGCTCTTCGGGGAGCTCCACCGTCTCATCCGAGGCAGTCGTGACCTTCACGGCGTCCCGCGTCACGAGGACGGTGACGTCCTGGTTGACGGCAATCCCAGCGTCCTCCAGCTCACGGAACTGTCCACCGTCGGCCTGCAGAATCTCGTTGATTTGAGTGATCTTCGCCGGGATCTCGGTATCGCGCGGAAGATCGGTGATACGCGTGGCAAACTCTGCGGCGGGTTCTTTCACTCCGAGCTGGTCAAGCCCTGGAATCGGGTTGCCAAAGGGGGAGCGGGACGGGTCATCCAAGACGGAGACCATGCAGCGCTCGACTTCTTCACTCATGACGTGCTCCCACCGGCAGGCTTCATCGTGCACACGGTGGATGTCGAGGCCCAAAACGTCCGTAAGCAGGCGCTCCGCCAGACGGTGTTTGCGCATCACTGCGGTGGCTAGCTGGCGGCCTTCGGTGGTCAGCTCAAGGCTGCGATCCGGGCGGACGTGCAACAGGCCGTCGCGCTCCATGCGGGCGACGGTCTGGGAGACGGTCGGTCCAGATTGGTCGAGGCGCTCGGCGATGCGAGCGCGCAGCGGCACGATTCCTTCCTCTTCGAGTTCGAAAATCGTGCGGAGGTACATCTCCGTGGTATCGACCAAATCCTTCACGTGGCGAACCCTTTCTCAGAGCTTCGTGTTACTTCGGTTCCGCAACTTAGGCGTGCCTACTTACGTTAGCTTATTTTCTGCATCCGCGGCCATGGTGGGGCGGCGCTGCTTTCAAAACAGCCGCGCACAGGAGCCGCGCGGCGAGTCTCGCGCAAAAGCCACTTAAGGTAGGCGCGGGGAAAGATGCGCGAGGCTAGGGCGCTAGCCGACTACTGTGCGTATTCGCGCAGGCGGTCGGCGCGGTTGCCGTCGCGCAGCTTGGCCATAACCTCGCGCTCTATCTGGCGAACGCGCTCGCGCGACAAGCCGAACTTGCGCCCGATCTGGTCGAGGGTGCGCGGCACGCCATCGTCAAGACCGTAGCGCAGGCGGATGACGTCCTGTTCGCGCTGTTCCAGTGATCCGATGACGTCCTTGATGTCGGAGTGGCGCATCGAGGCAACGACGGCGGTCTCTGCGTCCGTAGCCTCCGCGTCCTCGATGAAGTCACCCAGCGGCGCCTCTTCGTCCGCGCCGACCGGCATATCGAGCGATACCGGGTCGCGGGACTGGCGCAGCAGCATCTCGATCTTCGACTCTTCGATGCCCGACTCGTCAGAGAGCTCCTCGTTCGTCGCCTCGCGGCCGAGGGACTGGTACATCTCGCGCTTGATGCGCGAGAGCTTATTGACCTGCTCGACCAAGTGGACGGGGAGGCGAATCGTGCGCGACTGGTCAGCCATGCCGCGAGTAATCGCCTGGCGGATCCACCAGGTGGCGTAGGTGGAGAACTTAAAGCCCTTGGCGTAGTCGAACTTCTCCATGGCGCGGATAAGACCCAAGTTGCCCTCCTGGATGAGATCCAGAAGCGGCATTCCGCGGCCGGTGTAGCGCTTGGCCAGCGAGACCACCAGGCGAAGATTCGCCTCGAGGAGGTGCGAGCGGGCCTTCTTTCCTTCCTTCGCCAGAATCTTCAGGTCACGTTTTTCGGCGCGGGTGACCTTCTCGGCGTGGTTGAGCTTGTACTGCGCGTACAGGCCAACCTCGATGCGCTGTGCGAGTTCGACCTCCTCGTCCGCGGACAGTAGGGCGGTGCGGCCGATGCCGTTGAGATAGACGCGCACGAGGTCGGCGGACGGGTTATCGTTCGTCTGGTTGCGTCGGGAACCGCGATCGACTTCCTGGCCGTCTTCCTGTGAGATGTTGTCGGCGTGCTGGGACGATGAATCCTTTTCGGGTGAAGTACTCATCCTAGCCTCCTAAAAAGTCGCCATTTACACTCATACAACGGTCTCGCAGGCGGTTTAGTTCCCGTTTTCCGCGGTACCGTCTCCTATTACCCCAATTCACCCTAGAGTGTGGGGGAATAGTGTTCCATCTCACGGCCTAGGGGGGGCAACAAGGCCTGAAAGACTTCGTTTGTCCACTATACGCGAATTTTTTCATTGGTGGCGAAATATTTATTCGCGCACTTGTACGAGGTAGCGGTAGATGGTCGGCTCCGAGACCCCAAGGCGTTCCGCGGCCGCGTTGATACCTCCCTTCAACAGGAAGAACCCCGCTTCTTCGAGCAGGCGAACGACCTCCACGCGGTCATCGCGACGCATGTGGTCGATGTCGACGTCGTGCTTGGATAAAGCCGTATCGAGCATGGAACCAAGAAGGTTCTGCACGTTCGACCGGAGACTTTCAGTCACGACCTCAGAGTCGCCGTGCGGGTGGTCGGCCGGGGCGTCCGCTGCCGTGCGCGTATCCGGCGCCGTTGCCGTCGCCGCTGCCGGTGCCGTGCTTGACGATGTGTGGGTGGCGAAGTGGGCGAGCGACTTGTCGGGGGCGCGGTCCGTGCCATCGATAAGAAGGCTCGCGGCATCGCGGATGGATACCAGGTCGGTGATGTCGACGTTGATGCACAACATCCCGCGCATATCGCGGTCCTCGTCGCGGATGAAATAGCTCGAGGAACGGCAGATACGTCCTTCCGCGTTGACCGCGCGGTACCCGGTCATCATGGGCACCTTCGAGGCGTCGCCTTGTTTCATAAACCAGAGCGCGAAATCGGTGACGGGGCCGCCGACCTGGCGGCCGGAGATGTGGCCGTTGGCGATGGCGATGATCGACTTGTCGGGGACATCGAGGTCGTGCAGGACAATCTCGGCATTGGGGCCCATTGCTTGGCCGAGGAACTCGACGAGGGGGATGTACTGCTCTACGCCGTTGGAATCGTACGTTAAAGAATCTGCATCACTATTGATGAGCTGGAGCATGGAAAGACTCCGAAATCTTCGAGATGGGGAGGTGGGGGTAAAAGAACCCGCGGGGACACGAGAGGGCGCCAACCGAGTACTCGGCGGCGCCCTTCGCATCAGCTGGGAGGGAGGCCAATTCGGCTCCGTGCCCTGAACTTAACCGCAGACCGGGATGTTGGGCTGCACAATCTTGGCCAGCCCGCCTTGGGACGTCTCGCGGTACTTGGCGTTCATGTCCTTACCGGTCTTGTACATCGTCCAGATGACGTTGTCCAAGGAGACGACCGGCTCGCTTTCGCGTTCCAGCGCCATCGATGCGCTGTTGATGGCGTCCACGGACGCCACCGCGTTGCGCTCAATGCACGGAACCTGGACCTGGCCGAGGACGGGGTCGCAGGTGAGGCCGAGCTTGTGTTCCATGGCGATCTCCGCAGCGCTGCACACCTGCTTCGAAGTAGCGCCCATGAGCTGCGCCAGGCCGCCGGCGGCTATGGAACAGGCAACGCCGACCTCGCCCTGGCAGCCGACCTCGGCGCCAGAGATGGACGCATTCATCTTGTACAGTGCGGCGACCTGGTTGCAGGCGAAGATGTAGTCCGAGAACATCTCGTCAGTGACCGGCTCGACGAACTTGTCGTAGTAGGCGATGACCGCGGGCACGACGCCGCAGGCGCCGTTCGTCGGAGCGGTGACCACGCGGCCGCACGAGGCGTTTTCTTCCGAGATGGACAGCGCGAACATGTTGACCCAGCTCAATGTGTTGAGCGTGTCGGCCTTATCCGTCGCCTCGAGGCGCTTGCGCAGGGCCGCTGCGCGGCGCGGTACCAAAAGTGCACCCGGCAGCGGGCCGTCGGTGTGCGAGCCGCGCTCGATGCCAGTGAACATGACATCGCGAACCTTGCGCAGGTGTTCGTGCACTTCTTCCTCGCTGCGCAGAGCAAGCTCGTTGGCCATGGCCATCTGCGGCAGGGAGATGTCGTGCTCATCGCACAGCGCGAGCATCTCCTCGGCGCTGGCGAAGGCGTAGGGGACGGTGACGTCTTCCTCGGTCTTCTTGGCGAAGTTTTCCTGGTCGACGATGAAGCCGCCGCCGATGGAGTAGTACGTCTTGTGGAGGATGTCCTTATCGCCGTCGAAGGCGATGAGGCACATGCCGTTTTCGTGCATCGGCAGGTACTCGTCGTGGAAGAAGAACCCGCCTTCCTTCGGGAAGTCGACCTCCCGGGTGCCGCCGAGCATGAGCTTCTCCGTGTCTTTCACCTTGGCCATGAAAGCGCCGATGCCGTCGATGTCTACGGTTTCGGGTTCTTCGCCTGCCAAGCCGAGCAGGATGGCCTTGTCGGTGGAGTGGCCGATGCCGGTCAGAGACAGCGAGCCGTAAACGTTGGCCTGGACACGGGTGACCTGGTCGAAAAGGCCCTTTTCTTTGAGGAGGTCGACAAACTGCTTGCCAGCCTTCATCGGCCCCAGAGTGTGGGAGCTGGACGGCCCGATGCCGATTTTGAACATGTCGAAGATGCTGATGAACATCTTGGTACTCCTAGAAAGCCTGAACGATGGAGAAGATGATGGTGGCAACTGCGAGCAGGCCCATGATGAACACGAAGTAGTTGGAGGCCTTGCCGCGGTACTTCTTCAGTGCCGGAACAGTGTGGATGGCCCACATCGGCATGAGGAACAGCAGGATGGCGACGATTGGTCCGCACAGGGTCTCAATCATGCCCAGGATGGACGGGTTGGCCCAGGCGACGAGCCACGAGGTGAGGAGCATGAACAGGAGGGTGAAGGTGGCCAGGCGCCGGTTGCGGTACACGCTGTTGTTACCGGTGGCGTTGGCGGCCTTGACCACCATGCCCTCGAAGCCCTCGGCAGCGCCCAGGTAGTGGCCGAGGAAGGACTTCGTCACGGCGACGATGGCGACAATCGGGGCGACCCAGCGAATGAAGGCGACATCGTAGTGGTTGGCCAGGTAGCCGAGGATGGTGATGTTCTGGTGCTTCGCCTCAGCCATGTCCTGCGGGGACAGGCTCAGTGCGCAGGAGAACACGAAGAACATGACCACGATGACCATGAGAAGTTCTGCGCGGAACAGAATCTGGCTGGTCTTCTTATCGGCCCATTTGCCGTACTCCTGGTGGCGGTCCACCGCGAAGGAGGAAATGATGGGCGAGTGGTTGAAGGAGAAGACGATGACCGGGATGAGCAGCAGAATCGAGGTGACGATGCCGTGGCCGGACGCCTCGCGGGCGACGTTTAGGTCAAAGGAGTCGAACAGGGCGGTGTTCCACTTCGGAACCAGGTACAGCGAGAGGATGAGGAGCACCGCAATAAACGGGTACACCAGCGTGGACATCACGCGGACGATAACGTCTTGGCCCATGCGGACAATCAGGATGATGCCGCCGACCAGCAGGAGGGACAGTAGCCACCGCGGCGGGGGCGTGACACCCAGGCGGTTCTCCAGGAAGTTGGTGACCTCGTTGGTCAGCGTCACCGCGTAGACCAAGAGGATGGGGTAGACCGCCAGGAAGTACAGAACGGTCATGAACATGCCGGCCTTGGGACCGAAGTGCTCCTCCGCGGTCTGGGTGAGATCCGCGTCGGCTTTCTTGCCCGACAGGACGAAGCGGGTGAGCCCGCGGTGCGAGAAGAAGGCCATGGGCAGGGCGATGACCGTCATGAGAAGCAGCGGGATGATGCCGCCGATGCCCGCGTTAATGGGCAGGAACAGCACGCCGGCGCCGATGGCGGTGCCGAAGAGGGACAGCGTCCAGAGGGTGTCGCTCTTTTGCCATGCCGGGGGCTTTCCAGACGCAGTGGTGGAAGCTCCAGCGTTGGCGGAGGAAGGGGTGTCCGGGTGGCTGGGCGCGGCGGCCGAGTCACGCTGGGGACGGGCAGTTGATTGAGACATTTTCTCCCCTTGCGTCAATCGAAGTGGTCCGAAGTGGGACGGGCTATCAGCTCGATTGGCGCTTGAGAATTAAACTGCAGTGCCATCTCGCACCCGCTTGGACCAGTGCTGGCCAGTGCGGGTTTAGCCCTTATCTCCGGCTGTGATTCCTATGGTAGTCCGCTGCCCGGGGTGACCGATAATAATTTATCGCTGAAATGGCACGTAAATTATCACACCGCGTCAATTTGCTTTTTGGCCATCAACGTGTTCGCTATGCCACACGCGCCCGTGTTGCGTAATATAACGCACATACTGGATGCTCTGCCCAGCTCAAACGATATTTCGCGGAGGAAGGCGCGCCGCGTTGGGTGCGCCACGTGCACTCGTTAGATGCGAAGAGACCGCACACTCTGCCTCCCCGAGGCGGCCTCTGTGGGCCGGGGCGAGGTGCAGCGTGTGCGGCCAGTGGGGTGTGTGTGGACCGGTTTGGGGCCAGTGGGGTCTTAGCCGCAGACCGGGATGCGCGGCTGGACGATCTTGGCTAGGCCGCCTTGGGACGTCTCGCGGTATTTCGCGTTGATGTCCTTGCCGGTTTGGTACATCGTCCAAATGACGTTGTCGAGAGTGACTACCGGCTCGCTTTCGCGTTCCAGGGCCATCGACGCGCTGTTGATGGCATCGACGGAGGCCACCGCGTTTCGTTCGATGCACGGGATCTGCACCTCGCCGAGAACCGGGTCGCAGGTGAGGCCGAGCTTGTGTTCCATGGCGATTTCCGCGGCGCTGCACACCTGCTTCGGGGTGCCGCCCATGAGCTGCGCTAGGCCGCCGGCGGCCATGGAGCAGGCCACACCGACCTCGCCCTGGCAGCCGACCTCGGCGCCAGAGATGGACGCGTTCATCTTGTACAGCGCGCCAATCTGGTTGCAGGCCATGACGTAGTCCGCGAACATGTCCTCAGTCACCGGCTCGACGAACTTGTCGTAGTAGGCGATGACCGCGGGCAGCACGCCACACGCGCCGTTGGTGGGAGCCGTGACCACGCGGCCGCATACAGAGTTTTCTTCCGAGACCGCGATGGCGAACATATTCACCCAGTTCAGTGTGTTGAGTGCGTCCGACTTCTCGGACGCTTCGAGGCGTTTGCGCAGCGCCCCGGCGCGCCGGGGAACCAGAAGGGCTCCGGGGAGGATGCCGGTTTTCGACGAGCCGCGCTCGATGCCGGTGAACATGACATCGCGGACCTTGCGCAGGTGCTCCATGATCTCTTCCTTGGAGCGCAGTGCCAATTCATTGGCCATCGCCAGTTCAGGCAGCGTCAGGTCGTTGTCATCGCACAGCGCGAGCATCTCTTCGGCGCTGGCGAAAGCGTAGGGGACAGAGACGGTGTCCTCGGTCTTTTTCGCGAAGTTTTCCTGGTCGACGATGAAGCCGCCACCGGTCGAGTAGTACGTCTTGTGGAGGATGTCCTCGTCGCCGTCGAATGCCACGAGGCACATGCCGTTTTCGTGCATCGGCAAGAACTCGTTGTGGAAGAACAGACCGCCTTCCTTCGGGAAGTCGACCTTCCGGGTGCCGCCGAGCATGAGTTTTTCGGTCTCCCGGACGTTCTTCATGAACTCACCGATGCCGTCGATGTCCACGGTTTCCGGGTGCTCGCCGGAAAGACCCAGGACGATGGCCTTGTCGGTGGAGTGACCGATGCCGGTCAGGGACAGCGAACCGTAGACATTGGCCTGCACGCGGGTGACGCGGTCGAAGAGGCCCTTTTCCTTGAGTAGCTCGACGAACTGGAGGCCGGCCTTCATTGGCCCCAGAGTGTGGGAACTGGACGGCCCGATGCCGATTTTGAACATGTCGAAAAGGCTGATGAACATGATTCCTCCTTAGAGGTTCGTGATGATGGAGAAGATGATGGTTCCGACTGCGAGCAGGCCCATGATGAATACGAAGTAGTTGGAGGCCTTGCCGCGGTACTTTTCGAGGGCTGGGGCCTTGTGGATTGCCCACATCGGCACGAGCAGCAGGATGATGGCGATCGTTGGGCCGCAGAGGGTCTCAATCATGCCCAGGATGGACGGGTTGGCCCACGCGACGAGCCAGGCGCTCAGCAGCATGAAGATGAGCGTGAACATGGTCAACCGCTTGCTGCGGTACACGCTGTTTTTGCCACCAGCGTTGGCGGCCTTGACCACGAGGCCTTCGAATCCTTCGGCGGCGCCGAGGTAGTGGCCGAGGAAGGACTTCATGATGGAGACGATGGCGACAATCGGGGCGACCCAGCGAATGAACGCGACGTCGTAGTGGTTGGCCAAGTATCCGAGGATGGTGATGTTTTGCGCCTTCGCATCTGCCATATCTTGCGGGGACAGGCTCAGTGCGCAGGAGAACACGAAGAACATCACGACGACCACCATGAGGGTCTCCGCCCGGAACAGGATTTGGCTAGTCCGCTTATCTGCCCACTTGCCGTATTCCTGGCGTCGGTCCATGGCGAAGGAGGAGATAATCGGCGAGTGGTTGAAAGAGAAGACGATGACCGGGATGAGCAGGAGAATCGAGGTGACGATGCCGTGGCCGGAGGCCTCGCGGGCAACGTTGACATCGAACGTGTCGAACAGGGCGGTGTTCCACTTCGGTACGAGGTAGAGCGAGAGAACGATGAGCACCGCGATGAACGGGTATACGAGGACCGACATCACGCGCACGATGATGTCCTGCCCCATGCGCACGACGAGGATGAGACCGCCGACGAGCAGCAGTGACAGTAGCCAGCGTGCGGGCGGGGTCATGCCGAGGCGGTTGATGATGAAGTTGTTCGCCTCGTTAGTCAGCGTCGTCGCGTAGACCGGCAAAATGGGGTAGACGGCCAGGAAGTAGAGGATCGTGACGATCATTCCGCCCTTGGGGCCGAAGTGTTCTTCTGCCGCCTGCGTGAGATCCTCGTCTGCGTTCTTCGCGGAAAGGACTACTCGCGCGAGCCCTCGGTGGGCGAAGAACGCCAGCGGCAGCGCCAGCACGCTCATGATGAGCAGCGGGATGATGCCGCCGATTCCTGCATTGATGGGCAGGAACAGTACGCCGGCGCCGATAGCTGTGCCGAAAAGCGAAAGGGTCCACCGCGTGTCGCTCTTGTGCCACTTGGGCGGCGTGGTGCTGCCGGCGTGCGGCGCCGCCTTCCCGCCGTTCATGGCGACCGCGGGAGCGGTGGAAGCGGGAGCGGTAGGAGCGGGGGCGCCGGATCCATTGTCGGCACCTGGTCCAGTGTCGGTACCCGCCATTTCCGGGTGGGAGGTGAATGTCGGGAGGTCGTTTTCCGGATGTCCCGCGTGGAGTGGTGGGGATTTCCGGGGATGAGAGATGGATTGGGTCATGTGCTTTACCTGTCAATCGAGACGGTCCGAAGCGTTCGGGCTCTGGCTCGATCGGCGTGGCTGATAAATTCCATGCACCGCCAACTCGCGCTCGTCCTGGATGCTGTGTACCCAGGTCTTTAGCCCTTTTCTTCGGCTGCACGTCTCATGCTAGACAGGCGAACCCACTTCGCGATAAAGAATTATCGCATTGATGGCACGATTATTATCACACCACCAAAACTTGTGTTTTCTACGCTTTGGTGTTTAACTCGTCACCATTACGGGATGTTTGTTATATAACGCACAGTCTATTTCTTTCATCGCAGGGTGAAGGCATAAAAGTATCCCCGTCCTGTGACAGCGGTGGACGGGGAGCGGGAAGAGTGGCGGAGAAGCTCAGGCTTCCACTAGCACCGTAAAGGGGCCCTCGTTGACAGAGCTGACCTTCATCATTGCGCCGAATCGGCCGGTTTCTACCGCGATGCCCCGGGAACGAAGGTCATCGATAATGCCCTGGATGAGCGGCTCGGCCACGTCGCCCGGTGCCGCATCCGACCAAGACGGGCGGCGGCCTTTGGCGGTCCGCCCGTAGAGGGTGAACTGGCTGACCACCAGCACGGGTGCCGCGGCCTCAGAGACGCTGCGTTCGCCGTCCAGGATGCGCAGTTCCGCGATCTTGCGCGCCATCTTGGCCACTTTTTCGGCGGTATCCTTCTCCGACGCTGCAGGAGCGACATCCTCGCGGGACACGCCGACAAGAGCGAGGATGCCGCCAGTCTCCGGTGCGGACAATGAACCAACGACCTCGTCGTCGACCGTGACGCTGGCGGAAGAAACGCGGGTCAGGGCAGCTTTCATGGCAAAAATCCTCTCGGTTACAACAGATCGGTGGGGATAAGGAAGCCGTGGCGGATGAGGTCAACTGCAGCAGAAACGGCCGAATCGACGAGCTCCTCCGCGTCGAGCCCCTGGGCGAAGGCATAGAGCTCGGCGGTCTCACCCAGCCCGAGACCCTGCGGGTTTAAGCCCGCGAGCAGGCTGGCCAAGTGCTTGTCGATGTCGTGGGACCACCGTGGCCCGTCCGTGCGGGTAAGACGCCACACCGCGGGAGCAAACCCCTGGCGAGACTCCGCATCTGGCAGGGACACCTGCTCGAGGGCCGCGCTCGGGCGAACTAAAAACTGGCAGTCGCTCAGGTCGTTGCGGTCTTTCCCGCGGAGCCATTCGGCGCGGGCGAAGTACTCTTCGACCTCTGGGCCCAAAGAACCGTGGAAAGGCTGCTCCATTTCTTCGGCGAGGATATCGGACGGCTCGTCGTCCCCGATGCGCTGAATGGCGATGAACCCGAAGCCGATTCCGGTCACGTCGTTGTCTGCGAAGTACTGCAACCAGCGCGCGGTCCTTTCCTGCCCGGCCGCCGAGCGCGGATCGAGGGACTCGTCCTCGAGCCAGGTCGCGACGTAATGGGCGGGATCTGCGACATCGCGTTGCATAACCCAGGCAGTCACCCCGGTGGAAGGCAACCACGACGCGACGCGCTGGCGCCAGGATCCGCCTTCGGCAGTGTGTACCCACGCGCCCAGCAGATGGGCCGTGCCGTGTGGGGCGAGGTAGTCGACGACCTCGGAGGCCACCTTTTGGGTCGCCCCGTCTAACGCGAGCCCGGAGTCACGGTAAATGTGATCGACTTCCGGCGGGCCCACGACGAACGGCGGGTTCGCCGTCACCCGGTCGAAGGTGCGGCCCGACACCGGCTCAAACCACGGTCCGGTGAGCAACTCCACCTGCGGCCCAGGAGTGTCATCTGCGGCCCCGTCAGCTGTGGTCGCGCCAGCCACGGTCGCGCCGGCCACGGTCGCGCCAGCCACGGTCGCACGGGCGAAGTCCAGAGCTCGCGGGTGAATGTCGGTGCCGGTCACACTTGCCGCGGAACCGAGCTGCCCCAGCAACTGCACGCCGGATCCGGTGCCGAGGTCCAACAAGGACTCCACCGGGGTAGTAGGGGTCGACCGCAGAAGGGACAAGCTTGCTGCCCCAACGCCCAAGACGTGGTCGCGGCCGGGGACATGATCCACCAAGGAAGCGTCGACGTCGGAAAAGACCCAGCGGTACCGGCCGTCAATCGTGTGCGGGCGAATGTCTATGACGACGCGGACGGCGCCGGTATCCGTGGTGGTAGCCACGCGGGCATCGATAAGCACCTGCGTGAGCGACGTACCCACGGTGCGTTCGAAACAGGAACGCGGCACGGCATCGTGAAGCAAAAACGCGCGGATAAGGACGTCGATGTCTGCGGTGCCTAAAGCGTGGCGCACCGCTGCGGGCACCCCGCGGTAGAGCGCGTTCGTGGCGGCCGGCCCCAGGTGGCCGGCAAGGCCCGCGGCCGTCAACCCCTGGCGTTGGAAAAGCTCTATCAGCGCCGGCGCGCACTCGGAGACGGGGTGCTCCGGGTTCAGCGGCTGGCCGAACCCGTACTCGTTGGGGGAGGAGGTGGGCTCCATGGTGCGTGCTACCTTCCTTATCTACGCGTCGCCGTGCGAAGTAGTGCTACCGCGCGGAGGGCCTTCGTGCGGAGGATCGTCGCGGTGATCGATGGTCGGAGGAGCGGAGTTTAGCTGGCCGCGCGCCGGGGAGGCGGAACTGGTCCCGAGGGAATGCGTGTCCATCTGGGCACGCTGGGCCTGGGCCCGGGCCTCACGCACCATCGCGGGCTTATAAACGTTGCGCTCGCGCTTGTCCTTTTTCTCCCGCGTTTCGTTGGCGATGACCACCGCGATCCACGGGAGGGGGATGGTTACCGCGCACACGATGGCCGCAAGAACCCACGCGTGGTGCGTGTACATCAGGTAGAACGCGGCGAGTAGTGCCGGGATGCGGAGAAATTGCAGGACGGAGTAGGTGATTTCCCGGCGGCGCCGGTTGTCGCCGGGAGAGGTCTCCGCGTCTGTGATGAGCTCCGCCGCCCCCCGCCTGCCGCGGAGGAACCGCGGGCGGGACGAGGCCCGTCGACGGGAGGCCGCATTGCCCATTTCTGGGGTGGCGCGAGTAGCGTCTGCGCGTCCGTCCTCGGTGCTATCGGCGTTCATGCGTTCCCACGATAGACCGTGACTCGCCAATCCAGACAGGGATACGGCAAGATAGTCCGCGTGAGTACTTCGACGCAGACTATCGAACGGCCGGACGTCCGGGAAGACACGTCCACCACCGATAACGACACCCCCAAGTACTTCCACTACGTGAAAAAGGACCAGATTGTGGAGTCCGCCGTGAGCGGGAAAATGGTCGTTGCGCTGTGTGGGGAGACCTTCCCGGTGACCAAACAGGCAAAGCCGGGATCGCCGGTGTGCCCGGACTGCGAGCGGATCTTTAAGGGTCTGCGTCGCAAGTGAGTCAGCGGACGTATAACACCAGCGGCCAGCTGCGTGCGTGGCAGCGCTCTGCACTGGATAAATTTCTCGCCCGAAAGCCGCGCGACTTCATGGCGGTGGCGACCCCGGGCGCGGGTAAGACCACGTTTGCCCTCCGCGTCGCCACCGAGCTTTTGACCGATCGCACGGTGGAGCGGGTCATCGCCGTCGTACCCACGGAGCACCTGAAGAACCAGTGGGCGGCCGCCGCTGCCCGCGTGGGGGTCTCCCTCGACCCAGAGTTCACCAATGCCTCTGCGGTCAACCCCGCCTACGACGGCATCGTGGTGACCTACGCCCAGGTGGGCATGCACCCGTTCAAGCACCGCGCGGTGGCCTCCAGCCGGCGGACCCTGGTCATCCTGGACGAGATCCACCACGCCGGTGACGCCAAGAGCTGGGGCGATGGCGTTAAAGAGGCCTACGACGATGTCAACCACCGCTTGGCGCTCACGGGCACGCCATTCCGTTCCGACGATTCGCCAATTCCCTTCGTGCGCTACACCGAAGACGGCGACGGTCACTTGGTGTCCCAGTCGGATCACGCCTATAACTACGGCGACGCGCTTGCCGATGGCGTCGTGCGCCCCGTGGTCTTCCTGGCGTACTCGGGGGAGGCGCGCTGGCGCACATCCGCCGGCGAGGAGTTTTCCGCCCGCCTGGGCGAGGCGCTCACCGCCGAGCAGACAGCCCGGGCGTGGAAGACGGCGCTTGACCCCAAGGGCGAGTGGATCGCCGCGGTGCTGCAGGCAGCCCACACGCGCCTCAAGCAAATCCGTCGCAACATGCCGGATGCCGGCGGGCTCGTCATCGCCACCGACACCAAGACCGCGCGTGCTTACGCGAAGATCCTGGAAAAGCTCTCGTCCACCCCGGTGTCCGTGATCTTGTCCGACGAGCCCGGCTCCTCGGAGCGCATCGAGGAGTTTTCCGCCTCCACCGACGAGTGGATGGTTGCGGTCCGCATGGTCTCGGAGGGCGTCGACGTCCCGCGGCTCGCGGTGGGTGTGTACGCCACCTCGGCGTCCACGCCGCTGTTTTTCGCCCAGGCGATCGGGCGTTTCGTCCGCTCGCGCATGCCGGGGGAGACGGCGTCGGTCTTCTTGCCCTCGGTGCCCACCCTGCTGGGGTTGGCGGAAAACATGGAAAAGTCCCGCGACCACGTGTTGGGCAAGCCCGACCGGGAAAGCGACGGCTGGGACGAAGAATCCGTGCGCCAGGCCAACAAGGAAGAAACCGAGCCCGACGACATCAAGCCGTACGAGTCGATCGGCGCCGACGCGGAGTTCTCCTCGCTCATCTACGACGGCTCCTCGTTCAACACCGCGGCCTTCGACAGCACCGATGAGGAAGCGGACTTCCTTGGCATCCCGGGACTGTTGGATGCTGACCAGGTGAAAGATCTGCTGCGCAAAAAGCAGTCGGAAGAAATGGACGCCCGCGAGGCTGCCGAGCGCGCCGAACGGGCCGAAAAGGCCGCGGCTAAAGAACGGGAGAAGCTGCACGGCCCAGAGGCTGGACGCCGCGCCGGGAGTGGAGCAAGTATCGGAAACGGTGCGGGTTCGGGAGCCGGCGCTGCGGGGGAAGCTGACGATAGCGTGGCCAGCCAACAGATCCCGGAATTGCGCAGCCAACTCAACAAGATTGTCTCCATCACCGCGCAGCGCACCGGCCGCCCGCACGGGGCTATCCACACGGAGGCGCGCAAGGCGTGCGGTGGGCCGCCCACGGCTTTGTGTAGCGCGGATCAACTACGTGACCGCATTAAGTACCTGCGAGCTTGGTAAGAGTCTTCACGTACAGTGTGGTAGAACGCTCACGCATTCAGCAGTTCACCGAACCGTGCTGAAAACTCTAGGAACGAAAGGTTGGGTTGTAGGTTTATGACTACGCCGCGTGACCCGCAGGGAAGCGATCTGCCGGCGTACGGACACGACGAGGCCGCGCCCGGTGCACACGAAGCGAATCCGTACTCTTCTCCGGCGTCTGAGCCGGCTGCTGGCCAGGATTCCGCTGCGGCCGGTGGGCACTACGTAGACCACGTCAACGGCCCGGCTGCCGGAGAGCCGCCGTACGTGGGGACCGCGCAGGAACCGAGCAAGCTGGCGCTCTGGACGCTTATTCTCGGCGCCGTGTCCCTGGTCGGATTGGTCGTGCCGCTCGTGCAGCTTATCGCGTGGATCCTTGCCCCCGTAGCCATCATCATGGGCATCGTGGCGTTGGTGAAAAACCGCAAGCGCCCGAGCGAGACACGCCGCACCTGGATGTCCATCCTGGGCATCGTCCTCGGCGTCGTGTCCTTGGGTCTACTTGTTTTTGGCGCATTGGCGTTGATCGCGCTTTCCCAGGATCCTGAGGTTCAGCAGTGCATGAACCAAGACGGGCAGGAAGCAATCAAGCAGTGCCTGCAGGACGTGAAGGGCAAGTAGTAACCTTCTAGCGCACGCGCGCTGGGTTTAATAGTTTAAAGCCCCGCTGGAGCGGCCGTTGTAGGTCGGCTGTCCAGCGGGGCTTTTCGCGCTCGTGGGGGCGAGGCTAGTCCAAGTAGTCGCGCAGCACCTGCGAGCGCGACGGGTGGCGCAGCTTCGACATGGTCTTGGACTCGATCTGGCGGATGCGCTCCCGAGTCACGCCGTAGACCTGGCCGATTTCGTCTAAAGTGCGCGGCATACCGTCGGTCAGTCCGAAGCGGAGGCGCACCACGCCGGCCTCGCGCTCGGACAGGGTGGTCAGCACGTCCTGGAGCTGGTCCTGCAGCAAGGTGAAGGACACGGCATCGACGGCCACGACGGCCTCCGAGTCCTCGATAAAGTCACCGAGCTGGCTATCGCCCTCGTCACCAATGGTCTGATCCAGCGAAATCGGCTCGCGCGCGTACTGCTGGATTTCCATGACCTTTTCCTCGGTCACGTCCATTTCCTTTGCCAGCTCCAGCGGGGTGGGCTCGCGACCCAAGTCCTGCAGGAGTTCGCGCTGGATGCGGCCCAGCTTGTTGATGACCTCCACCATGTGGACTGGGATACGGATGGTGCGGGCCTGATCAGCCATCGCGCGCGTGATCGCCTGGCGGATCCACCACGTGGCGTAGGTGGAGAACTTGTAGCCCTTGGTGTAGTCGAACTTCTCCACTGCGCGGATAAGACCGAGGTTGCCTTCCTGGATGAGATCGAGGAAGGCCATGCCGCGGCCGGTGTAGCGCTTAGCCAGTGACACGACCAGTCGCAGGTTCGCCTCGAGGAGGTGGTTCTTCGCCTTGCGGCCATCGCGAGCGATGGAACGCAGGTCGCGCTTGACGGCAGGGGAGAACTTGGCGTCCTTGTCACCGCCGTCGAGAGCCTTCTTCATCTCATCCAGGCGGTGCTGCGCGTACAGGCCGGCCTCGATGCGCTTGGCCAACGACACCTCCTGCTCAGCGTTGAGCAGCGCGACCTTGCCGATCTGCTTGAGGTAGGCGCGCACCGAGTCGGCAGAAGCGGTCAGCTGCGCGTCCTTGCGAGCCTGACGCAGCGCAGCGGACTCCTCCTCGTCCCAGATGGACGAGCCTTCTTCCTCTTCTTCCTCGTCGGCATCGTCGTCCGCGGAGGCCTCTTCCTCCTCGAGCTCGGCGTCGAGATCATCGGCGTCTGGATCGTCGTCTTCCAGACGACCATCCAGATCGTCGATATCCGCCTCGGAGTCCTCGGAGCCTTCCTGGTCCTCGTCCTGCAGCTCCTCTTCGGAGGTTGCCGGAGCGGTGTCCTTTTTCGCCGCCGACTTGCGGGTCGTCTTCTTTGCCGACTTCTTCGTCGTCTTCTTAGTTGACTTCCGCGCGCTCTTCTTGGCGGTCTTCTTGGTCGACTTCTTCGCCGAGGACTTCCTCGTCGACTTGCGGGCCGACTTCTTCGCAGTCTTTTTCGCGGACTTCTTTTCCGCAGGAGCAGACTCCTTAGCGCCCTCGTCGAGTGACTTGTCTGAAGATTCAGATTCAGTGGCTGCCACGTACGCCCTTTCGCCTCGCAACTACGGATGGACAATCGCTGCCGGTCGATGGTTACGGCCGGCAACGCACAATCGAGCGCCCAGTATAGAGGATCAGCACCCGGCCCCGTGCCATTGGGGCGCGGTGTTCCTTAGCACATTTTTACCTCGCGCAAAAGGGGGTTTACGAATGCGCGGTGTCGGTGGCCGCCAGTGCGGCGCCTACGATGCCCGCCTGGTTGCGCAAACGCGCGGCTGCAACTGGAACATTGACGTCGAGGTAGCCTTCCCACTCGGCAAAGTCCGCGGAGATGCCACCGCCCAGGATGAACAGGTCGGGGCTAAACAGCTTGGCGTATTCGGCCAGCACCCGGTTGAGCTGGTGCACCCATTGCTCGTACGACCACCCCTTCTCGTTCTTCCACCGGGCGGCGGCGAGGTGCTCGGCTTCAGAGTCATCGACAAGCAAGTGCCCGAGCTCGCTGTTGGGGAAGAGGGCGCCATCGACAAGCATGGCGGACCCAATCCCCGTTCCCAGGGTGAGGAAGATGACGGCTCCGGACCGGGCTCGTTCATCGCCGAACGCTACCTCGGCTAGGCCCGCGGCATCCGCGTCGTTGAGTACGGTCACCGCCGCAGCCTCGGGAACGGCCTCGGTGAACAGCTCGCGCGCGTTGACCCCCACCCACGACGGGTCAATATTGGCGGCGGAACCCACGATGTCGCCGGAGACAACCGCGGGGAGGGTCACGCCAAGCTCGCCCCGCCAGTCCAGCGCGCGTGCTGTCTCGGCCACCGCGGCAGCGATGTCCGCCGGCCGGGTGGACGCAGGTCGGGTAGTCAGCGATCCGTCGACGACTTGCCCGGTGTCCGTGTCTACTAAGCCCGCCTTGATGGC
>VNIW01000155.1_pt1 | contig 37928 bp, 46 predicted proteins | sample 7248591 | NCBI WGS metagenome assembly VNIW01 (sample SAMN12251776, study PRJNA551026) | human skin metagenome | isolation source: skin samples from patients infected with Netherton Syndrome | host: Homo sapiens | place: France:Paris | reverse complement strand
CAGCCTTCCAAGCTGAAGACGCGGGTTCGATTCCCGTCATTCCCTCCACTTGTAAGCTGCACTAACCGCTTATTCTAGCTGGTTGGTGCAGCTTTAGTCGATCCACTAGTCGAACCAACTATGCGAGTGGGCCTAAATCCTCCCACACTGCATAAGTTGCAGCCGATGGAATCCAACCAGCGTGCGTAGTGTGGTCTAACTTTGCCCGCCACAGGTGACCATCATGGGTGTATTCCTCCCCTGTCTTCACGGAAAGGCCTACAGCCCACTCTGTGTGCGCAGAATCACTATCGGATGATTCCACAGGGCTAGTCGTAGCAAGCGGCTCTTTATCCGTGCCGTCGTTCTCTTGGCCTGTCTCATCTTCCACCCAGTAGCGCTCATCGATACCAGCTACGCCTGGTTCCCACACATTGAGCTTGTCGCCGGTGGGGTCGAGCACGTCTCGCCAGACCTTGCCACTGTGGTGGGTCTTGTCGCCGTAGCGGTAGTGGGTGGATTCTTTAAGCGGGTGCCATGGCTCCCAGACGCGCACCTCTCCGCCTGTCTGCACCGTAGGCTTTTCCACTAACTCTGGGTGCTCTTCCGCCAGCTGCTGCGTAATCTTTGTTGCTGTTTCTGCTTCTGCTTCTTGCTTTGCCTGTTCAATTTCTGGTTGGGCGGCGCGTCGGTTTTCTTCCACGGTGACAACCCACGATTTAAGCTGCTGGAATTGAGTTTCGTCGAGGTCACGAATCTTGGTTTGTAGTTCTTCCACGGTCATTGGTTCTCCTATTCGAGTTTGAGGATTATGAGGGGCTGGCCGTTATCGCTCTTGGAGAGTACGTACCACCTCCAACTGGTTCCGGTGACTGCGCTGCCCACAAATTGGATGGATGGGCCGTTTCCGTCACCGGAGCGTGCTTCGGCGTAGATAGCTCCACCTCCTGGGGCATGAATGAGGTAGCTTCCACCTTGCAGCTTTAGGCGTCTATCACCTGCGTCTGATGCCCACACGGTTGAGGACAGTACCCATTTCCCGCCCTTAAAATCAGCGGTGATATATCGGGGAGAGTTCACAAGTTTCAGTGTCATTTACACCACCTGGTAGATGTTTCCTGTAGCAGCAACCTGGATGAAGTCACCTTTTTGACATGAGGATTCTTTGGCCTGTGCTTGGCTCTCGGTTTCCACCATCCACACCATCCCAACGGTGCGGGCTTTCTCCGACGTAACAGCCGTGTCCACGTAGCTCTTGGTTGCGGGGTGTCCATCCTGTTCTGGGTATCGAACGTAAAAATGCCCGGTCGAACCTCGCACTGGGATACTGCCTTCGATATTGCCCTCCGCAAGGCTAGGCAAATCAGTAATATCCGCCCTGCGGTGCGTGTGCGACGCTGGTGGGAAAACTGCGGGCTTATCCTGAACATCCTCCCAGGTGCTAGCACCGCTCGGCCCCGGCTTACCAGGAGGGCCAGGCTCACCCCTATCTCCCTTCAGGGAGTCACGCTGTGCAGGGGTCAAGTCCTCAAACGTCATCTTTCCATCTTGGCCTGGGTCGCCTTTAGGCCCGCGCAGAGAGGGCGACGTTTTACCGTTGACGGTGAGCTTGTCACCATCCCAGCTAGTGGAGTCCGCAATGCTTCCTGCACGGTCAGCATCCTGCTTAGCACTCGCAGCGGACTTCTCCGCATCCGACTTCGCTTTGTTTGCATACGTTGAGGACCGATTAGCCGACGTGGCAGAGTCACTAGCCCTACGAGCAGCACCATCAGCGCTAATATCAGACTTCATAGCAGCACTCGCGGACGATGCCGCGTTAGTCTCAGAGGTGGCAGCGGCGGCAGCGCTACTTTTTGCAGCATTAGCGCTCGATAGTGCATTAGTTTCAGAGGTCTTAGCAGCGCCTGCGCTATTGGCCGCGTTTGCTGCTTGGGTGGTTGATTCACCGGCTTTGGACGTTGCTGTCTGGGCGGATGTAGAAGCAGTGGTGGCACTACCCTCTGCTTTGGCGGCATTCGTTGCAGCAGCACTAGCACTGTTAGCGGCGTTAGTTTCGGAGGTTTTAGCAGCAGATGCGCTGGTCTTCGCATTGGCTGCTTGGGTGGTCGCTTCACCTGCTTTAGTAGTAGCGGTTTGGGCGCTTGTAGCAGCTGACTTAGCGCTCGCGGCAGCATTAGATGCGGCAGTAGTAAATTCCGTGCGCACACTATCAGCAGCACTCTTCGCGGCGGTAGCGGCTTCCGCTTTCACCACGTCTTCCAGCGGGATGCGGGCCATCTCAAACACACCAGCTTCACTGCGTGCAGTGATAACTAACTCCGCACCATCAACCTTAATATTGTCAATGCCAGTACCTGCTGGGCCACGCACGATAGGCTCTGACGCACCAGCCACAGGGGCCACCATCGTCAAATCGACTTCCCCATCTGGCACCGCATCAAACATGACCGGCTTCAACTTGAAAGACCAGCCGCCCGCCTGCATGCTGCTGAATTCTGCTTTCCACTGGATAAGGTCAGGCTCACAACCCTCACCACCAGCAGCGAGATACACACCCTCCCCGCCACGGTGCATGATAATACCGTCACTAATCCGACACTGGATAGGTGCAAGCACAAGGGATTCCGGCCCGTTTGGCCCAGCCCACTGCACCACATCACCATCATTAAGCAGCGGCCTGAACGTGACGTTGCCGTTTACTTTAATATGTTCTGGGTTGCGGTCTTCATCCCAGCTGTCAATGACCACTGCACTGACAGCACGCCGCACGCGAGTGTATTTCATCCACAACTCCTAAAAATTCCCTAACTAGGACGAATTATGGAAGAAACAACACGTTGTCTAGGGTCGGGAAAGTTGACGCACAATCAACTCGGAGTAGTTGGTATCAACACTCGATTGAGACAATGGCCCATCACCACGGTCAGACTCTGAAAATGTATCCACATAGATGTAGTCGCCAGCTTTGGCGTTAAAAACGGTACTGATATGTAATGTGTAGTGCCAGCCATCATCGTTATTAAGGGCAATGGCACTATCAATAATAGAATCTCCACGCTTATGGTTAAGCATGAGCTTAGTGGAACCAGCACCAACTACCATCAGTTTTTTGCCAGGGACATACAACCGTGCGGAGACTTCCCATTCGCCATCCTCTTCAAGAACGACGTAGGTTCCGCCACTGGAAAAGTACTTTAGAGTGCAACCCGGGGTTTTACCTTTTGCACGCCCAAAGGACAAGACACTCCACTGTTGAGTAATCTTATAATTCTGCGATAAATTCCACGCACCATGATTAAGCAGATGTAAAAGGCTTAATGCTCGCGTGTTCGCCTGTGATGCCTGCGTGACCGATTCAATCGCAGAACTGTTAGCGGCAGACGCAGCACGCAACGCAGCAACAGACTTATTCGTGGAAGAAACAGCCGTACTATTCGCTTCTGTAGCAATCGTCAGCGCATTAACCGCATTATTCGTGGACTTAATAGCCGTACTATTTGCTTGATTAGCCGCTAATGATGCTTCGACGGCAGAAGAATTAGCTTCAATAGCCTTATTAGAAGCCGAAATAGCCCGAGAATTAGCAGCCGATGATGCAGACACAGCATCGATAGCCCGCGAATTAGCAGCAGAAGCCTGCGTCAACGCCACAACAGCCTTACTCGTAGAATCAATTGCAGCCGTATTAGCCGCAATCGCAACCTTACGCCCCTCCTCCGAAGCCAAATCAGCCTCTTCAGCCTTACCAATAGCCGCCCGCGAATCACTAACAGCCTGATTAGCATCCGTCCTCGCAGAAGCCGCATCCGACTCCGCAGACAAAGCACGCGAGCGAGCATCCGACGCATCACGCAACGCATCCTGCGAATTCTGCAACGAATCCTTAGAATTCTGCAAAGACTGCCTAGAATCCGCACGTGCTGCCGCAGCATCATCTAGCGCGTTATTAGACGCATCAACCGCTGCCTTAGCTTGCCCCTGCGCGTCTGTAGCTCTCTGCACTGCCTTATCGGACTCCGCTAAAGCCTTATCCGACTTCTCACGTGCCGCCTGCGCATCTGCTAAGTAACGCAGCGCGTCCTGCTGGCGTTCACGCGCCTGGCGTAGCAAATCCTCCACGGTCTGCTTCTTTGTCATCGCATCGTTTAGCGTGTCGAACAGGTCAGGCCGAATACCAAACGTGTCAGCACGGGTACGCGAGTTCTGGGGGTTAGGGAACGAGCCACCATAATCCAGCGTGCGGCGCTCCGCTTCCTTATCTAGCCACGGGTCACGACCCGGATCCATCTCAACCATGCCCTACCCCCTAGGAATAATCCTGATTCACCGGCATAGCCATAAACGCCAACGACGCATTATCCCGCCAGAAATCCCAACCACCAATCGTGCCCCTAGTCTTCTTCAACACCACATAAATCGACGTAGCGGTATTCGCCTTAACAACACCCACGGCGTTACCTGGAGTCATGCGAGAACTAACAGCCGGGTAAATCTGCGTATAATCCTCACGCCGCTGATACGGCTTACCAATACCACGGCCAATAATGTCACCACGCTGCGCATTCCCCACACGCACTTCCGCGTCATACTGCACACCAATAGGAGTTTCTACACGCAGCTGCCCACCAAGCACCACGGGGTGCCAATCAAACGGCAACCCGGGAACCGTATAAGACGCAATCATCTTTTCAGACACGTCACCAGACCCAATAAGATTCTGGCTAACGCTATTGAAATCACCCTCACCAAGCACCCACGGCCCAATCGGCGCGAGCACATTACGCGGTGCCCACTTCGCACCATTCCACGTCAACGCTTCACCCGGCACAGGCGGGCGCGACACATCCACATCCGGGCTATTAGACACATTCGACGCGGTGCCCTCATCGCCCTTTTTACCCGGTGGGCCAACCGGGCCTTGGGGAAGAACGAAATCCAGAACAAAAGTATCTTCCGTAGATGCGGACTGATTCACAGAAACAGCAGCATCACCACCGGGTCGCACGGAACCAATCTGCACACGGGGAGTAATGCCTGGTTCGCCACGCACGCCCACGAATTCAGGAATCTCTATATAGTCGCTACCGTTCCACACCCACGCGGAGCGAGAATTGGTGTCCACGTAGCATGCGCCTTGGTCTACCTCACGCAGGTTCTGGGGAAGCTGGTTGCGATTCGTGATGAGGTCACGAATCCACATCTGCGCACCAGCGTCACCCTTTTCACCCTTTTCTCCACGACGGCCACGCGGCAATTCTAAGAAAGCAGCTTCTGGGGTGACCTCAATAAGGGCACGCTGGGTGGATAACAGATCTTCGGTGTCCACCCACTTTAGGATAAGTTTCGTTTCGAGGTCTTTATAAATGGGCACGGAATCGGCCATGTTTCGCGCTCCTATCAACGTGCGGCAAAATTCAATGCCCTAATACTCCCCCCGCCTAAACGTTGTCTACCTCTACCCACCCGTATCTTCTGTGTGGCTTCGCCGCCAGATAGAGAAAGACATAAGCGGGTCAAACGGAGGATCCCACGAATGCCGCACCGCCAATGAATACACATCACTAGCCCACTGCATCGCGTACTCCATCCACGACTGGATTAGTTGCCGCTCCGCCACTTCTTCTTCGATGCGGTCTTCGAGACGCTTATTCTCTTTCTCATTACGCTCACGTTCAATCGTCAGTTGCTGTTCATACCATTGACGGTCACGCTTAATCATTCCCTCTAGGGACTTAACCTTGTCCTCAAAGACGCGGACGCGGGTATCTTCGAGCTGCTGCTCATGTTCAATTTGGCGGCGTTCACTATCCCTAAACCACTGGATTATGCTGCCAACACTGCGACCAAACCAGCCTAAAGACTGGCCCAACTTTTCCGTGTCTGCCTTAGAGAGAGTCTTAACCCCAAACCATAAAGCAAGCACCACAGTGACAAATACGCCCCAATAGCCCTCCGTGGGCAGGCGGTCTAAAAGCTCGGGTGGAATCATACACCTAGGCCCTCCTAGCTTTCTGCATGACCTTTGTGCCCCACGCAAATAGTCCCCAGATGATTGTGGTCATGGCGAACGAGGATGGGGTGCGCCACCCATCCAGCGGGAAGAAACTATTAACCTCCCCTATGAAATGCCCAAGGTGCCCACCCGTAGCGAAGACAAACGCCAGAACGATAATCACAGTAGACGCAAGAATCACTACCTCCGTGTGCTTATTCACCAGCCCGCACAGAATGGCACACAGCACACACAGCGCACCTATTAACGCCCAAGCCAGTCCGCTAGGCGCATGAGATTCTGGGGCAGTCAGCACGTGCCAGAAGTCCTCCACAGGGGTCATTCGGGTAAGCATCTTCACGGTCAGCCCCCACGTGATGCCTGAGTACAGCACCACAAAGCATAGGCACCCCGTTATGATTACCTGCGCTCTACGGAATAGCATGCCAGCGGCAACTACTGTAGAAGCAATCAGGAATAGCACGCCCCAGTAGTGAAGTGGCATTGCCTGCTCTACCACCGTCAATGATTGCGTCACATCGGGCCGGTCGCCGGTGATGTAGTCTACCCCGCGATTCGCTCCCTGGGTGGTAAACAGCCCCAGGATGACAAAGGAAATAAAGGTGGGCATGCCTGGTTGCCAGTCGCCCTGCTTTCGGGCAAGCCAGCTGGTGCGGTCGCGGGGAAACTGCATGATTATTCTCCGGTGGGGTAGATACCCGGCGCGGTTTCGTCTTCCGCGTCCGTGTCTTCGGTTGGGGTTACCTTTGGTAGGGTGACCAGTTCGCTTAGGTCTGCCAGCTGGCGTTGAATCTGGTTCAGGGCCGCGTCATTCGCCCCGCTGTTGATAGCGGCGTTGAGTACGTCTGCTTCCGTGTTCTTATCGTCACTGCCCCTGTGGGTCTTAGTGCCTGCGAAGACTAGGCCAGCAGCTGCCAAATAGGCGGTGACGCGCTCACCCGTGGATAGTGCGGTTTCGATCTGGTCTTCAGTTACCCAGCCAGCAGTGACGGCTACGAATAGGACGATGCCTACTACGTAGTAGACGATTTTGCGTACGGGCCAGTCTGCCTTGTTGATGTTGCTCATTTACTTGTCCTCCGTGGTGTTTACGCCCGCCAGTTTGGTTACGGTGTCGTTGAGTGCGGATACGGCTTCGATGAGGGATTGGAAGCTGTCGGATAGGTTCTTGATTGCTTCCTCTTGGTGGTTTTGCTTGTCCATGGTTAGGGCCACCATCTCTACGAGGGTGAGTCCCTTGCTGTTGGTTTGCTTGTCGTTGGCTACCTTTACGAGGTGGTTAAAGTCCCAGCCGTTGTAGGTTGGTTCGCCCTTTTTGTTGGTGCCGTAGCCTACGAATTGGTCTAGGGACAGTTTGATTCGCTTTTTGTCGATGTCGGACAATTCTGGTTCCTCTTTTTCTTCCGGTTTGGCTGTGTGTGTTCCGTAGAACAGGTCTTTGAGTTGTGCTTTGCTTCCACGGAATGCGTTTACGTCTACGTCCGCAAACCCGGCAACTTCTGCCTTGCTGCCATATTGAAATAGCACGGGCTTTTGGTTGCCCAGTGGGTAGTCCCAGTAGCGGGAGTTATTGCCGCCACGGGCCGCGTAGACCTGGGCGGGGTTGCCGTCAGGGTTTGAGCCGTAATGCGCCAGCCACACCTTGCCGAATGGTGCGGTGGCTGGTTCCCCACCAATGGTGTGGCCCTCCCACCAGGGGATGTAGGAGTAGATGCCGATGACGCGCACACCACGGCGCTCAAACTCATTCTTGAATTCCTGCACGTGCTGCGCGGACAGGCCAGCGGCGGTTTCACAATCCAGCCAGATCGGGCGCTTGTATCCACCCATCACGTCCACGGAGGTTGCTACCTGCTGTGCAATAGTGCTGCCCTCACGAGGGTTGCGGCAATAGTGATACGCGGCAGTTACCAGGCCTGCTGATTCTGCATCTTGAATGTGGGATTGGTAAGCCCAATCACGGTGCGTACCGTCACTAGTGCGGACGGTTGCGAAGCTGATTCCCTCATTCGCGGCGCGCTTCAGACTCATGCCGTTCTGGAAATAGGACACGTCCACGCCCAGAATATGACCCTTAGCGGGTGCCGATGTGGGTGCTACAGCAGCGGGTTTAGCTACTGCCCCACCGCCTGGATTTTGTGCGCCCTGCAAGTACCTAGCTGGGTCTTGATGAGCACCACCCAATCGACCCGGCGCACCCCATGTTTCAAAATGCAGGTGAGGGCCAGTGGACTGCCCCTCGTTACCTACAACACCTATCTGCTGGCCTGCGCGTACACGGTCGCCAGCCTTAACCATGATGCCGTCATGCTTCACATGACCATAGATGAAATCTTTGCCTACAGTTGCTTGGCAGTCCAGCCAAATCCAACTACCGAATCCTGCTACGTTGTAGCGCTCTTTGCCTTGGACTACTACACCGTCTGCCGCCGCGTAGATTGGCGTGCCAATAGGCGCTGCGAAATCTAAACCGGCGTGGAACGTGCCCCAGCGGGAGCCGTATCCCGATGACACCTGATAGGTGCCCTGTTTCATTGGGTGATAAACCACACGCATCCTCCTAACTTTTCGGTTAGAAGAATGCGCTAGTTGGTGCGTTGTCCCAGCTACGTTGCTAGTCCGAAATCGCGCATGGTTTCGGTTACCTTGTTCACCTTGTCTGTGAAGTCAATAAACGGATTGGACGTGTTCTTACGCTTGCCTATACGTGGGCTAATGCGCATGCGCTCATCGTGATTATCTTTCACAGTCACGCCAGTAATGATGTCTGATATGACGGTGCCAGATAGGTGTTCTTCGAACGTGACGCGGTCACCAATGCGGTAACCGTAGCGAATCTTGCCAGACTCATGCCGCTGATCATCACCCAGCACCTTAGAAATACTGTGCCCCATCGTCATCGTCACACTCTTACCACCCTGCGAGTCCAATAGGGCACGCTCCGCCAAAGTAGAGGTATCGAACGTGAATGTGCCAGCAGACGATTGAGTAAAGCCCTCACGTAGGTGGAACGGCCCCATTTCTGCCGCCCGGCGCACATCTGTCCTATCGGTAAACGCCAGCACCGTATCTTCTGTTTGCGACTTAGCCCAACTACCCACTAGGCCACCTGCTAGAGCGCCCAGCGGGCCAAGGGCCACGCCACCAATTGCGGTGAGAATACCTTGGATAGCCCAGTCAATACCGAAATGGATAGCTTCATTTACCCAATCATCGGACTTGCCACCCACTACTTGGCGCGCAGCCCCTGGGGACTTACCAGACAGGGTAAACGAGTCCACTTCACCACTACGGGTACTAAATCTTACGTGTGGGCGCTCGCGTACTTTTCGCACCGCAACGACTAGGCCCGGCTTGGTTGGTGGCTGAATAGGGTTATTATTCGGGGAAAAGACCTGGTCGATGTTCGCGTGGGTTAGGCGGCGTAGCCGCTCATGCGGATCACCATCCACCAACGGCACTACCTTACCTTCGGGGAATGGCTGGCCCGGCCACCACATGCGGCACTCAACGTCATAGTCATACTGGTTGAGGATGTCGCGCAGCAATGCGTCAATGTTCGTCATGCGGGCGGATAGGTCAATGCGAGGGGACTTATCCTCAATCCGCTTAGGTGGCATGACAATGTAAGCAGGTAGCCCGGAGCGGGCGATATTCTCGCTTAGGTAGTGGTACACCACGGATTCCAGCGGGCCGCGCTGGTGGTCACTTTTACCCTGCAAAGAAAGCGGAGTACGAGTGTTGGCAAACGCCAGTACACTGCCCAGCTGAACCTTGTCATCAATCAGCGTAGCGGTCACAGTTTCGCGCCCTGGCTTGCCGGATGCTTCGAAAGAATCAACGCGCCCTGTCCACCGCCAGCCGTTAAATTCTGCTGTTACTGGTACTACATCGTGGTCGCACTGCATGAGACGCGGGGCCAGCTTATGGTTGGCAGGCACCGTGATGGTGCCAGTGCCAGCATTCAGGCCAAACTCCGCGTTCAATTCCACATCAATGTAGCCAGGCATGCGGATGCGTTGCGAGTAGGAGTTGTTGTGAACCATGAGGTTCAGCGGGTTAGCGTTATAGGATTCGTTGATGTTAGCTACCATGCTTGCTCCGCCCTAGGTGTGTAGGACACCTCAACCCTAAAGTTCTCACCCGGATTAATCGGAGTGATATTCAACGGAACCGTATTACCCCTGTGCACACCACGTGGAGGTAATGGTTTCGTCCAGTACGTATCAGGGAATCGTGGCTGCAAATCATCGCCTGCCGCTGTCATGAGTGAGGGCCACAGTTCATCTGTGTCTACCCAGTAGCCGTAGACAGGGTTATTGCCGTCCATGAGGTCACTTTCGCTGTAGACCTTGCGGGGGTCTGGGAGGTACACGCCCTCTCTGTCTACGCCGATGTAGCAGCCGTTGTGGTCGCCGGTGACTGTCCATTTCAGCCATGCGGGTTGGTCGCCTAGGTTGAGCATGTGGGCGTTGCGGCAGGTGTAGCGGTCGAAGACTTTTCGTTCTTCAAACTTTTCCCAGAAAGATCTGTCTGTCTTTAGGGTGACTAGTTCGCCAATCTCCCCTACTAGGCCGGGTCGTTGGTCAAAGTAGTTCACGTCACTGATGGATTCGACGCGGGCATCAATCCACCAGTAGCCGGACTCCTTAGACACAGCAAAAAGCCTTACGGTGTCCTTGCCGCGCCCTAAAGACTCACGCCACAAAGAGTGCTGCCTGCGCGCCCACGCACTACTACGCGGGTCACTAACCCACACCTGAAGCGTAATCGTGGCCTGCTCATCAATAGTGCCCTTATAAATCGCACCATCCATACCGGTCACCGTCTGATAATCATGCTTTACCGGCGCACCCTGCAACCCCGATGGCGGCTTATTCAACCGCACCGGCGAACCAGGCCCACCAAACCACCAACGGGTTTGATGATCCGCACCCATAAGGAAGAAACGCAGCAGGTCACTAGACTGGTACTCATCGTGTTCCTGCCACCGCAAATCAGTCTGAATTAGGCTCATAACAGCACACTCCTCATAGCCATTCCTAGCTGCTTACTAGCGTTATCCACTTGGCCTTGGAGGTACTTACGCGGGTCATTAATCTGAACCGGGCCATTAAACACCGCGCCCACAGCATTCTGTGCTTGGTGAACAGTGTCCTGCGCGCCACGCTTACCGCGATACGATGCCGCATCCATGTTCACACCCAAACGCTCCGCACTGATAGAACCACCAGTGGAGAAGTCCAACTGGCCCTCCATAAGACCAGGCAAACCGGAGCCGATGAGGTTAATCATGGACATGACATCAATGCCTAGGCGTTTGCCGGTTTCCGCCCAAATATCTAACGAACGGGCGCGCTTATCACTAGACAGTGGGATATAGGCTTCTGGGCCAGCTTCGCCCCACAGGACAGCAGAATCACCCTCGTTAATCTGTGCCTGCCGCAACCCGCCTAGGATGCCGCCGTCTGCCATGGCAGTAATCTTGGCGTTCTTAGTGGAATTGTATTTATCCAGATAGCCTTGGGCTTCATTCATCTTGGTGGCGTACCGGCCTGGGAATGCAGACCCTTGTACACGCTGTGCGTGTGCGCCTGGGTCGCCCTGGTTGTAGTCCGCGTCATCTAGGCGGTCATAGAACATGCCCGCACTCTTTGCCGGATCCATTCGGTCAGCAGTCGTGCCCCATGCTCCGTTATTGCGCTGCTGGAAAAGGCCCACAGAATCGTGGTCGCTGCCAATCGCATCATGCGGGAAATTTAGCGATTCTGGGTCTGCGTTATTCGCGTACATCTTCAGGCCAGATTCCACAATGGCGGTAGCCAAAGCAATCTTAATGCCACGGTCTGTAATGCCACGGCGGCGACCCTCTTGGATAATCGCATCGGCATACTTATTGCCGCTGGTGCCGCCAATGCCCTTAGTGGTCATAGCGAGGTCACCATACAAGCTATCCGCATCAAGCGTGTCGATCTTTGCTTCCAGCTCTTTCTGTTCCTTTTCGAGCTGCGCAATCTTCGCTTTAGTGTCCCTGACTTTCCGCTCTGCCTTAGCTACAGACTGGTCAGCTGCTGCCTTTTGCGAATCGGTAGCAGTCTTATTGCCGTTCTTGTCAGTCTTGTTGTAGACCTCATCGCGCTTCATCTTCTTGATACGCAGGTCTTCCTCGGCAAGCGGTAAGTCTTCGCGGGCCTTAGCTAGTTTCTGCTTAGTGGATTCCAGACTGTCATTGGACTTGTCTAGTTCCTTTTGAGCCTTTTCTAGTTCCTTGTCTGCGTCTTGCTGATTGGCCTTGGAGTACAGGCCAATGACTTGGCCCCACGAGACAATATCGTCTGCCATTGGGGTGCCGGTCTGCTTGGAATACAGCGCGGCCATAAGTTCGAGAAATGAGCCGTCTTTAATGAGGGTGCCAGCACCGCCATTAAGTTCGCGGGATTCTGCTTCTCCACCGTCTGGGCTGTAGGTCGATTCGACCATGCTTCGGGCAGCACCAGACACACCGGAAGCAGGGCCACCTACCACGCCGTTGAGGGAATCCAGCGGGTCTAATCCCTCCGTGGTAAGTCCCACACCACCGCGCTTGTACCACCAGTCAGTAAACCCGCGCCCCTCTAGAGGACCAGCGGTCTTACCAATAGTGAAACCGCCGCCAGTGTTGCCACCAGACTCAATGAATGTGCCGTCATCCAACTGCATGGCGGTGTGCCCACCACCGGGGCCACCATTGTAGAAAGCAACACGAATATCACCGTTACCACCACGACCTGGCTTGTAATTGTGGCGGCGCAGGAAGTTAGCTTCATCGCCAGTTGCGGTGCGCTCTTTCCACTCATCTATACCGTCTGCTGCGTTGACTGCCAGGGATACAGCACCAGAGCAGTCCACACCGGCCCTAGTCCATCCACCAAAAATATAGGGTGTGCCGTCCATGTACTGTAGGCGGTGCTTCACCACAGATGCGGGCAGCAAGGCACCATCGGCAAATGTTTGGACAGTGCCAGTCTTACCATCCACCAGCTGGTAGCCAAATCGGCTAGCAACCTCGTTGAGAATCTTCTCACTACGAGCACGCTTAGACTCCGCCATCGGGATGTAGGCTTCGCCACCGGTCTCGGACTCCGCAAACACACGATACGAGCCAGCGGGAGCAATCTGTGCCTGGTGGGACGGCTCATGATTAGACTTTGCGCGGCGCTGTACAGCACGGTCAACGTTCCTGTCACGGTGACCACCACCCGCGTAGGTCTCTACCGGCATGTCAATACCACCGTTAGCCCGTTCGAACACGTCACGAATGCGGCGGGTGATGCTAATGACGTGGTCAGAGAACGTATTAGTGTTCTCGCGAGAAAGGGTGCTAGTGATGTGGTTACGGGTAGCTTCAGCGTTATCTGTGATGACTACCTTGCCGTTTGGCAGGGTAGTGGTCTTTACCCCAAGGTCACTCAATCGCGCCATGTTCTCGGGGCTGGTGTCATCAATCTGAATGAAGCCCGATGGCAAAGTCTGGGTAGCAACGCCCACATTCGCCAAGTTCTGAAGATTAGCAGGGCTGGTATCCGTGATGGCGATGTGACCGCCCGGCAAGGTGACTGTCTGCACACCCAAATTTGCGAGCTTGCCGCGCACCTCTGGAGTGTTATCCGCAATGCGGACACTTCCCGGTGGAAGCTGGCTAACCTTAATCCCCAAACCAGTAAGCTCCGCCATGACCTGACCAGTGTTGTTCTTAATGTAGACTTCGCCGGTTTCAGTCTTGACAGCCGCACCCAGCTGAATCTGCTTACCGATAACCTCCGAAATATTATCTTTAATTTTGACTTCGCCAGTCTTCGGATCTTTAGCAGCTACACCCAAATCAATAAGCCGCTGCTTAACCTCCGGCGTATTATCATCGACACTGATAGACCCATCCGGCAGCGCCTTAATCTGCGCACCCATACTCATAAGCATTTGAGTAATGTTGTGCCCGTCTGGGAACTTCACCTCAACTTGGCCGTCTGGCAGGTCTTTAACCTCTAGACCCAAGTCGCGCATTTCCTGGCGAACCTTGGGAGCCATCGACTCCACATGAATCGTCTTATCATCAGGGATAGACGTAATAGAATCCCCCACGGCGGAAAGAACCTTGCTGGTCTTTTCCGACTGGGATTCCAGATTAGCCAGCGCATCCTTAGCCGCATCAGCCTTAACAGACTCCAAATCACCGTTCAGACTGCCTACCTCTTTACCCAAGGTCATGGCAGCGCCGGTGGTACCCTCCATCTCTTTTTTCAGCGCTTCCCATGCTTGAGCCACACCGGGCTGTAGCATCGCATCGGAGCTATTAATCTTGTCCATCGCGTCTTTATTCCCCAGCAAGGCTTGAGTTACATCATCGATGGACACACCAGAGCGCTCAAAGGTACCGCTAAGGGATTCCCACTGCTTAGAACCGTTAAGCGCGGAGCCTACAGCACCCTCCGTAGCGCTCTTAACCTCACGCATAGCAGCAGCGTTACCATTTACTGCATCACGCACAGTTGCCTGCGCAATGCCAAGTTCTCGGGCAGCATCCGCAGCGCCGGACTCTTGCATTTTCTTGTTAATCAGCTCATTCGTCTGATTCGTGATAGCGCCAGTGGTCTGGTCAAGACTATTGCGCAGCTCATTTTGCGCGGCCTTATGCTGCTCTTCTGCCTGCTTAGCTTCCTGGTGCTTCTGCACAAAATACCCCAAGACGGCAGTCGCACCCATAATCGCCAAGCCCCACGGGCCACCCAACGCACCAATAAGACCATTAGCGGCAGTCTTCACACCACCCATCGCGCCTTTCATGACGGCTAGACCACCAGCAGAAAGACCCTTAGCCTTAGCGCCCATGCTAAGCGTAGTAGCGGCAAACGAATGCCCCATCTGCTGGCCCACCAGGTCAATGGAGGTAAACGCACTCCTAGTGGTCAATGCCTGGGCCTGTGCAGCCGCCGCTGCCGTCTTATGACTAGCAGCCATGGTGCGCAAATTCGCACTCGAAGACATGTACGCCGTGCTGGCATTAGTCAACGTAGAATCCAGCAGGGAACTACGGGAACGCAGCACATCAATAGCCGCCCCAGCGGTACTGATTTCCTTACCGAAGCCTTGGGCAAGCGCCTTTTGTACCTGCATTTCCTGCCCGAAACGGCGGATAGCGCCACTACCCTCGTTCAGCTTGCCAGTAACCCCCAGAGCATTAGCACCAAAAGCCACCAAAGCAGCAGACGCAATAGGAATCTGCCACCCAGACAAGCCACTATTCAGCCCATCAACCTTGCCGCTAATCTTCTCCAAAGCGGAAGACATATCATCCGCACCCGGAACAAACACACCAGCAAATACGTCTCCAGCGGCCTTAGCGCCTTGGGCAAGTACCTGAACCTGTCCGCCTAGGTTCTCGAAAATCTGGCCCGCAATCTTAAACCCAGGGCCAGTAATGAGACCGGTAAGCCCCTCAATTCCTGCGGTCGCCACGTTCAACGCGGCAACCATGCCGCCCTCCGTGGCTTCAAAAATTTCAGTCTGCGCCGTCTCCCACGCATTCTCTACACGCCCAATAGCGCCCGGCAAACCCTCCGTTTGGGCGGCTGCAACCTCCGCCGCCTGGCCCTGGCGGGTAACGGCACCTTTAAGGGAATCGAAGCCCTCACTGCCCTGTTCCGCTGCGATACCAGCCAGACGCATAGCGTCCGAACCAAACAGGGTTGCGGTTGCGGCCTGGTACTGTTCATCGGACATGCGCCCAGCCGCGTCTTTAAGCTGCCCCATGAGATTGGACAGGCCAACGAATTTACCGCTGGCATCGTAGACAGTGAGACCCAGTTCCTTGATTGCGCCCTGCGCCGGGTTGCCCTGGTCAGTCAAGGAAAGCAGCGCGGTCTTGAGCAGCGTACCAGCATCGGAACCCTGGATACCGGCGTTAGCGAACATCGCCAAAGCGGTAGCGGTATCATCAATCGAGATACCAAACTGGTTAGCGACTGTACCGGCCTGCTGCAAACCTTGGGAGATGCCGGTCATTTCAGCAGAAGATGCGTTAGCCGCACCCGCCAAAATGTCAGACACACGTGCCGCATCATTCGCACTAAGCGAGAAAGCCTGCAACGCCTGGGACTGAATCGTAGCCGCCGTGGCCGCATCCACCTGCGCCGCTGCTGCCAATTGCAAGGTGCCCTTAGCTGCCGAAATAGACTGCTCAACAGTAAAGCCACCCTTGGCAAGCTCTGTCATCGCAGCAGCAGCATCAGACGCGGACGTGTTCGCTAACTCCGTATCGTTACCCAGCTGCTTAGCAGCTTCAGACACCGCCCGCATCTGCGACTCCGTAGCGTTAGACACCGCATTCATGGTGTTCAGCTCGGAACGATAAGCATTACCAGCCTTAACCATGTCCGTAAACGCAGCGGACACGCCACCAACAGCAGCACCCAACCCCACAACGCCAGCAACATTGCTAAGCCCAGACAGGATACCGCGTAGCTTACCGCCCGCATTAGAAGCCTTATCCAACTCGGACGCAACCTGCGGGTTAACACTCACACCCTTACCAGCGGTGCCAGCTTCGCGTAGATTATCCCCCAGCTTCCTTGCGGACTGGGACACACTATTGACCTTGTCCCCACCCTTGGGAGTTACGTCAATATTGTTTTTCTCCACCTTATCGGCGGATTTCTTCACATCGTTCAGGTCACGCTTAACAGCATTCAGCGAAGACGATACGCCGTTAGTATCTACCTTGATTCGGGCATTGAGTGTACCGACTTCGAGTGCCATAACGATTTCTCCTACTTCGAGGTAGTTTCAGATGTGAGGTTCAATGCCGTACGCAAACGGCTAGGGGAATTAATCAGGGAGATGATGCGGACTTCCAGCCACCGCCACGACCGTTGCCGTAGAACACCGGATTCCACATCGACCCCGTACTTTTCGTGGAGGTCGCACTCAATCGCAGACCACGCTGTGAGCACGTCCACCCATTTCAGTTTTTTCTGCCCCACTGGTTTCTGTGCTTCATGCGCTGCTGGGGCGTACCAGTCACGCAAACCGGTTTCCGGGTCGTAGGGGCCACCACCCGGATCGTCTGGCCCATATGCCCCAGGGTGAGGTGAATACGGGCCATAGGGGCCATCGACTAGTTGGTCTTCTTCCGGCGGCTGCGGGTCTTCGGTTTCTCCGCTGCCTGTTGCTTCTCCCGCGCCCATTGCTCCGCCGCTTCGGGAAGAATCGGCAGATGTTCTTTTCCCAGGCGGGTCTCCCACCACAGTTCGCCAAATTCAGGGGACACACCGTAGTGAGCCATAGCGGTATTACCTACGTGTAGGCATTCCTGGTAGGGGATTCCATCGGCGCACATTTCATCCCACAGTCCACCGCTCATGGTGTCGGTTTCCTTGTCGTATTCTGCGCCCAGTAGTTTTGCGATGTAGTAGATTTCGTCTGCTGGGTCTGCGTCTGGGTCAGCGGTGAAGCGCTTAATCTCCAATCCCAGTTCAGCGTTGGGGGACTTGACGGTGTACACCTTGCCGTCAATTGGGAGGTGTAGGTTTGGGTCGTGGAATTCGCGCAGGTCGCGCATGATGTGTATCTCCTATGGATAGACTAAAGCCGGGGACACCACTAGGGTGCACCCGGCTAATAGTTGTCCAAACGTTACTGGGAAGCGCCAGTTTCGCTAGCAGTGCCGCCTGCCATAATCGGCGCATCATCTTCACCCTCGGCAGGGACAGATGCGGACTTAGCATCGGTGACTGGCTTAATAGCGATAGGCTTACCGCGAGAGGTCAGCTCGAACGAGAAAGAATCCAAATCCTCGTTGCCGCCAGCTTCGTCTTCCCACTTCACAGAGAAGTAGGAATCGTAGCCCTCTTCCACACCGTCGGTGCGCCAGCAGCGGGCCTGAATGACGTTATCCAAGCCCATCTTGCGGCCACGCTCACGCAGGGCAGACTGGCCTGGGTCTTGCTTAAACTTGTCGCCAGCCTTTTCACCCTTGCGCTTACCCTCACCCTTAAAGGTCATTTCGAGGGCGGTAGCAATCTGGGACTTGTAGCCCTCATTGTCGATGTCGGAGTCATCCTGCATCGTTGGGGAGGTCTGTGGGGAGAACTGGGACAGGCCACGGACGAAAATCCATTCTGGCTTATCCTTGGTGCCGGTGTTGACCTGGAGCGCCCAGTCACGCGCCAGGGTGGAATTAAGGTCATAGGAAGATGGTGCCTTTGCAACAGCCATTTGTTTGCTCCTAGTTTGGGTTGACTACGAATTCGTAGGACTCCACCCGGTGGTAGACACTGGCTTCGTCCCGTTCCTCGTATGTGAGGACACGTCTGGAATGTAGGACTGCGGTGCCGTTGTCCAGCGTGTAGCCGGTTTGGTCGTGCAATAGTCGGTAGATGTCACCGGCGACGCGGGCTGCGTAGCGTGGGTCGCGGGTGCCTTTGATTCGTAGTTGCACACGGATGCGTGGCGTGCCGGTGTCCTGTTGTGCGGTGTCTGTGGTTTCGAAGTGATAGACACTCATGCCGATGCTTGGGCCTGCTTCATCCGGTAGGACACCTAGATACACAGCGGGTGGGGTGAATGTCTTGTAAATGCCGTTGGGTGACCATTGTGCAAGATGATTAGCTGCCAGGTGGCGGGCTAGGTCTTCACGTAGGGTGCTGTAGGTTGGTGCAGTCATGATATTGCCTTTTTGATTTCCAGTGCGATGACCTGCTGTATTTTCTGTTTGTTGTCCAGGAATGCGGATTCCAGATACTTTGCTTGGCCCTCGTTGTGTTGCCAGCCCACTTCCTCATGTTGGCGGGCGGCGTATGGGGTGTTGTAGGACACGACGGCTTCTTTATCGGACACGCTGGCCTTGGCACTGTTTCGTAGAGTGCCGGTTTCTATTGGGGTGCGTTGTACTGCTTCATCGCGTAGTAGGTGCGCCCCGGCGCGCAGTGCGTTAGTGGTGGCTCGCTCAATGTTGTTGGCGACCTGTTGACCGCGCCAATCCAGTTCAGCCATACGGATTCACCACCCCACCACTCGATTCTGGTTTCTCGCTGGGGATAGTTAGCGTCAACTTCTGGTGGTCAGGTGTTTGATTTCCTGCCCCGTCGAAAGCCGCGAGTTGGGTTACCTCCCACGGGCCGGTTTCGAAAGGTTTAGGCAGTTCCACATGGTCACCACGTTCAACCACCAAACCAATCGGGGTATAAACCATCGTGTCGGTAACAGTCTGCTCACCCTCTGGGCCAACCACACGACGGGTAGCTTGTCGCACAAACCCCTTAAACGGTACTGGGTCACCTGCCTGCCAGCCATAGGGTGATGCGCCCGCCCCACGCAACAGAACACATTCATGTCTGAACCACTGGTTTGCAAGCTCTTCTTCTATCGCACCCACGGCCAACCCCCAATCAGGCCAGCATTAGCCAAAATATCTAGCGCCGCATCACACAACTGGTTAGCGGCTTGGTCTTTTACCTGGGCTGCATCCACGCTGGAATAAGACACGGACGCATCACCAATAGACGATGAAGTCACCGCACTAGACGCACCCTGAATAACCGTGGGGTTAATATCATTCTCTACCCACACAGTGACCTGCTCACACACCGCGTCACGCAGAGCATCCATCACGTCCGGGTCTTCCGGCATACCAGCCGGGGTGACCTCAAACCGTGCAGACCTTACGGCACGCTGCACCATCGAAGACGCACGCCTAATCAGCGGCTGTAGGTTCACATCCTTATCGAACGTGTAGCCAGCCCACGCAACAACATCATCTGGCTGGGCAAATACAAGCATTCTCTTTTCTCCTAAGTATGCGAAAAGCGGGGCGGGGCAACAATCCCCTACCCCGCTAATCAGCTGTCAAAGACTAGGCAGCAACCGGAGCGCCAGCCGGGTCAACAACATTAATATCAGCGGTAGCGATACCCTCCGGGCGGGTAACAGCAGCACCGTACACATTCAGACCGCGCACAATGTCACCAAAGTGGGACGGGTCGCGCAGCGCTTCAGTCTCAACCAGCTGGGATGCAAACGCGAAAGCATCCGGCACACCAGCAATAGCAAGCTCGCGGCCAGCGGTAGACGGCGCGTTATTGGAAACGAGCACGTCAAAGCCAACGGCGCGGCCAACAATGCCGTTACGCAGGCCATCCTCGTTACCGGAAGCATCCACACGGGTAAATCGCGGATCCATCAACAGTGCAGAGTAGGTCTTAGGGCCAACCACAACATAGCGGCCAGCGGTAGGAACAGACTGGGCGTTCAGCTTCTCGGACAGCTGCACCAGAGTCTTAAACGCGGTGGTCTGCTTGTCACCAGCCTTAGACGGGTCATCATTGACCACCTGAAGCGTACCCAGCTTGTTAGCAGCCAGAGCACCATCCTTAAGCAGGCCCGCGAGGTACTGGTCAGCACCATCACGCAGGTTAATACCAGCGGAATGGGTAGCTGGGCCTTGGAAGTCACCAGCAGCCTGTACCTTGTCTACATCGTGGACACGGAAAGCAAAGTACTTGCCTTGGTCGATGTGGAGGGCGGTTGCTTCAGTGTTGACTTCCTCAACCTCAATTGCGGTGCCCTTTTTGTAATCCTTAATGGTAGGGGCAGTCAGCCGGGAAATGTGGACGGTATCACCAATGCCGGTAATCTGGCCCATCCATGCGTTGGATGCAACGTTGGGCTGGCCGTAGATGAGGTTCTTCTCGTACGGTTCCTTGATGGCGGCATTCCAAATCTCGGGAATGAAAGTATCGACAGACATTAGGGGTCTCCTAGTTATTCATGAGGTGGGACAGTTTGCCGCTCTTGACCGCTTCGTTGATTTCATGAGCACTCATGTTTTTCAGGTCTTCGCGGGTGAGGGGCTTTTCTGTTCCTCGGGTTGTGTTGGACGTATCCACACCGGATGCCTTATGAATCGCCTGGATTAGGGACGGGTGGGATTCAAGTTTTTGGTTGACGATTTGGGCCACCTGGGCATTGAAATCATCTGCGTCTACATCTAGTTGGGTGTATGCGTTGTCCGAATTGAGTAGGGCGTTTAGCAGTGTGGTATCGACGTTGCCGTCTACCTTTTCCACTGCGCTGCGCATAGCGTCATTGCGGCGGTACTGGTTTAGGGTTTCGCGCATCTGGTCGCGTTCCTTAGCGGCTTCTTGTTCGCGCTGTACTGCTGCGTCAATGAGCTTTTGTGGGTCGCTAGTCTCATCCTCGACTAGGCCCAGTTTCTTGCCAATGTCTTGGATGAGTTGGTTACGTTCCGCTTCGGCCTTTTCTTGTGCGGCCTTTAGCTCATCTGCCTTGGCGGCTTCCACATCCTTGGACTTGGTGCGGTACTTGGCGGATTCGTCGCGTAGGCTTCGGATTTCCTTTTGTGCCCACTCTGGGAGGTCATCGATACCACTAGCCGGTTGGTTGTTTTCCTGCTGTGGTTGGGTTTCTGGTTGGGTGTTTGGCTCCTGGCCTGCCGGGGTTTCCTGCGCCTGGCTGGTGTTTTCCGGTTGGGTGTTTTCGGGCACCGCTGTTCTCCTACATATCGGGGTGAATGGTTACCCCTGTAGGGTGTAGGAATTACAGCGTTGTCCTTTGTTACGTAACACAACATTGCTATGTTTAAGACATGCGAAAGATTGCCCCTATCCTTGTCTTACCGTTGTTACTTGTCGGATGTGCAGACAGCGAACCTGCGCATGTCGATTCTGTAGGCGAAGTAAGGGATTTGATTGCGGAGTCCTCTACCCCATGTGAGGATTGGCAAGAATTTGATGACGATTCCGCATTGTGTTCTATCAATGGCGTGAAGAATACTGTTGCTCTTAAAGATGGGCCGCGCACTTTTGTAGAGAAGTCTTTTATCGATAATGAAGACACAGTGGCCGGAATCGTGGGGGAAAATTGGGCATTAGTCTGTGATCTAGGTATTCGTTTCAGTGAGTGCGAGAAGTTGGCGGATGAAATTGGTGGAGAGTATGTCACCCGCGACACCATTTAAGTCAATGTGACGTTAAGACCCTATGGTTCTGTATGGGTAAAAATTCGTATTTTTAGCCCATTTCTCCCAACATGCGCACCCCAACAACATGGGCTACCCTAAGTCTGGCTGTTGAGCTTTGCTCCGGCCCGCAACCCCCTACCCCCCAGGCGGGTTGCGTCATGCCTTAATCATCAAACGATAAGCCCACTGCCCCACTCGCAGGCTGGCGTACCTGCTCACGATGGCGGCGGCGTGGTAAATCATGCTTAGCAACATGGTCACGCAACTTAGCCTGATACGCATTCTTACGTTGACGTGCAGCCCGCAAGTCTGCTTCATCAATCGCAGCGGCTTCCATACGCTTAGACGCACGAATCTGCCGCTCCAAATACCTTTGCTTTTGTGTTGCCTTATAGCCCGAATCGTCACCGTCATACGGGGTATCACTAACCCGCGTGTAGCCAGGAATGTAGGCACTGTGAGTATGTCGGCAATTGTGTGTTAAAATACCATTAACGCTGTACACACCATCTACAGTTTGGAAATCATAAGCATGCCCAACAAACGTTCCCCTATCGACGTTGACAACATAGTCCGGCTCTACAAGGCCGGGAACAGCAACGCAGACATCAGCCGGATCTTGGGAATCGCCAGCTCGTCTGTTAGTAAAGGACTCCGAGACGGCGGTATCCCACCCGTCAAAAGACGTAACCAAGCTATCGACGTTGGCAAAGCTATCGAAATGTACAAGTCCGGAATGAGCTGTGAAGATATCGCCCCGCATTTCAACACATCCGGTGCCACCATTAAACGCCGACTTAAGGCTGCTGGCATCACAATCCGCCAGGGGCCGTCCTACCGCACCTCCAATTCCATGCACCAGCGATACAAAACCGCCTGGACGAACTTCACCATTCCCACGCATATTGGGCCACGTGAAGAAGACTTCGCCCGTATCCTTGACGATTTGGGCATCCTTTACAGGCAGCAGGCAATCATCGGTCACTACAACGTCGATTTCACCCTTGAGGAATTGCCTATCGTCATTGAAATTATGTCCGGCGGCGGGAATGCTCGTTACCACGCCACGATTTTTGAGAGAAACAAATTCATCCTCAACAGTGGTTGGCACATCTTCGAGGTTCGCTTGACCAGTGACGCTGGCGCTGCCCCGTTGACCAGGGAGGGTGTTGAACACATAATCTCCTGCGCGCAGGCTCTCGGCAATACGCCACCCACGGTTGGTAAGTACAGGGTGTTCCGGGGAAACGGTCGCCACGTTTCCCTGCGCGGTGCGAATCGTGAACGCTGGGCCAGCATAGGCGCACTTTGATGCGCCGACAGCACCAGCGAACGTGTCTATCACCTGGTCGCCACCAAGGATAGCGTTCGGGTGATGCAGACCGCTTGCTTCGGCATCCCGCATGGTTCCCTTAACATTGACGATATTTCCACCAATGCGGTGAGTACCAGCGGGATACCTACCAGTAAGCGATAAGACTTTACGCTCGAACGGCGCGCACTGTGGGGCAGGATTCTTATGCGAAGACACCACCACAAGATCAATACCGTGCTGCACCATCGTATCCGTATGACCAGCACGCAAAGCCTTATTAGTCATGGTGCGCACCGCCATTTCCGCATACGTGTCTAGCCCCCACTTTCGGCCACGCTTGTCCACAAAGAACGGCAACCCCTCACGCGCCAGGCGAGTAAATGCACGCTGCGCCGCCTGCTGCGTAGTCATCGCACCACTAATGGAATATCCGGTAGCTTCCACGCCTATGCGCTTCCAAATGTCTTCCACGCGGCGCACTAGATTCCGGTGAACAGGCTCCATCGTGGTAATCGCTTCGGAGGTGAGAGCATACACAGCAGCAGTATTCAACGCCTGGGGGATGGGCCTGTTTGGGATTAGGGTTTCAGGCACATTAGCCAGTTCGCGTTCTGCGTCTAATTGCCCGCGTAGGTAGGCCGCATCAATAGTATTGCGCCACGTGGTGCCCAGTCGCTTGTGTAAGGCATCGGCCATGCCCTCAATGTTGCCGCGCTCTTGCCTAATGGCTAGTAGCTGCGCTTCCGCCCACGTTGGTGACTCACCAGTCTTAACCAAAGCGCGGCGGATAACCTCAATCAAATACATTTCGGCACGCTGATACAGGGCTACAACATCACCGTTTAGCCCCTCTGCGCGTGCCGGGTCAAAGACCAAGGATTATTCCTCACCTAGTGGGTCTTCATCTGGTTCAACATTACCCAGCGGGTCAAATGTGCCAGACTGTTCTGCAATGATGCGGTCTACCTCCGCCTGCTTGTCCTGTTCATCCCATTCATGATGGAGCATGTCAATCTTCTGCTGGGTGGAGATTGCACGCGCCGCATCCAAGGCTTGGACAGTAGAAGCCTTATCCAGCATGGTTTCCTGCACCGGTGCGGTCATGTCTACCTTTACCCGCGCCTTGGGTGGTGTGAGGTTGTGCAGCCACGCATGGACTTCTAGCAGTGCGTTGGATAGCTCGGATAGCCCGGCGCGCATGTACCGGCTCTTAGACTTCCATGTTTGGATGCTGGCTTGGTATTCGGATTCAATCTCACGTGCGGTCTTCTGCCCACTGGTGTTGCTTCCCGCTAGGCCGAAAGTTGCGGGGCTGTAGTTAGCGCGGCGCAGAATCTCCAACACAATCTTGTCCGCCAAATTCAGGTAGTACTCAAAGCGCAACTCTGGCGAGTAGAACTGCACACCCTGCCCCTCCGTTGGGGTAGATGCCACCGCATCATAGAATTCACGGTCGAGGTCAAACTCTTGGCCCTTGCCGAATCCTTGGGACTCTAGCCAGTATTCAGGAACCACAGCACGCTGCTTGCCTAGTCGCATTTCCCGGCGCATGTCTGTCCATGTTTCGTCCAGCATGTCGAATAAGGGGAATAGGTCTGGGCTAATATCTGGCCTGCCGATATTACGTAGCTGGCCGTCACCTCTAAAGCCCACTACAGGGCGGGCGTTAGGAATGTAGGTTGCTGCGATACCCGTGGTGTGGGAGTCCACCCCACCTTGGGAGTCCACGATGTTTGCAAGTGGCGCGGTGGATGGGTGATTAGCTAGGGGTCGTGGGTCGCCTAGGTTGTTGGAACGTCCCTCATAGAGGGAGTATTCGATGCGGCCCTTGGTGTAGCGGGATAGTAGTCGCCAGACGTGCTTTTCGTCCTGCTTGGGTAGTTCCTCATGGAATGTGATAGCAGTGAGCTTGCCGTAGCTAAATTCGGGGTAGGCGCTGTCAGCGTCTACAAAATCAATCCACGGATTATCCGACACGTCGGTATCCCACATGATGCGCCCATACACACCACCCAATGCAGCGCAGGATTCCGCCATAACCAGCAAATCTGCCGGGAAGCGGTCATCATTAAGCATGTCATCCAGGTTGGCCTGCGCCTGCTCATCATCCACCGTGAACGTAGGCGGCGTATCAAAAAGCAGGCTTGCAGACGTTGCAGCAATATCAGCCGCGATAGGCAGGTGCATCTTCCGGTTGGATTGCCCCTTGGGTGTGGGCTGGCCCCAGAAGAAACGAGACACCGCACCTACTACCCCACCCGCGAACTGGGACGGTCGAAACGCAGCACCCACACCACCATAATGCGAGTCCAGTTGCTTAGTATCCCCCTCCCACCACAGGGAAGCATCACCCACCATACTGGTGACAGGTGCCCACTTTTCTGGGGGCCACGGGGTGTTAGCGGCGGGCATGGTCATACTGTCTCCTATGCGGTGATGTGCCTAGACCACAAGTAGCGAGACGAATACACGGAATAACGTAGAGCATCGCAAAAATCGTCACCCTCTTTAATAGGTTTATCGATGCCGCGCTCTGATGCTTTTTCGTCCCACCTGTAGCCGGGGATTTCATCTATGAGATTCTTACACTCGGACGATACGAGCAGGTTCCCGTTGTCTAATAGAGAAGCGACCGTTCGGATACCGTCTAGAACATCGTTGTTCGCTTTGTCGATGCGGCGGATACCGTCTTCATGGAGCTGTAGGCCGAATGATGCGGCGGCAGGGTCATAGTAAATCCACGTGGGGTAATCGTGGCGGGTTAGCCATTCTTTCAGGTCTGCGGTTAGGGCGTTGTTAGTAAGTCGCCCTGGTGCCCATTCGTCTACCGCGTAGAGCCGGTTATCCTCACCCACACCTAGGAGGATGCCGGTTGTGGGGTGGGTAGTACCGTAGTCGATACCTAGGGAAATGATTTGCCGCATGGATGGCATATCCTCTGGGTGGATAACATGCTTAGCTTCATCCCACATCTGATAAATCGCGCCCTCTGCCGCCACCCATAAACCTTGGATGAAGCGGAGATACCACATGCCTGTGTATTCTTTGCGCAGGTTATTCTTGTACCCCTCGGTTAGCGAGGGATTATCGTCCATGGTGAAGTGCCAATAAGTCCAGTCCGCTAGTTCATCTTCCGGCTGGGTTTTCTTGTCATAGTGCATACAGCCCGGCACACGGACTAGGTAATCTTTGCGTAGCCAGTGATTCTGCGAATCGGGGTTAGTAGTACAGAATAGCTTGGAGTAGGACTTAGACAGGCGAGACAATAGCTGCTTAAAGAACGCGGGGTGCAGCAGGGTAATCTCATCCGCAAACGCTAGGCCAATGGTCATACCGCGAATCTTTGATTCTGCGCCCGCATCGTTCGCACCAATAATGTGAACGTGCCTGCCGAAGATTGTGGCCTTGGCTGCACCCTGGCGGTATACCACGTACTTTTTGATGGGCAGGAAGATGGTTAACGTCTCAATAGGTTCAAACACGTTGCGGTAAATCGAATCACGGTTCTTACCCGTAATCACAATTGCCGCTGTGCCCTTGTACGCCGCCACCAAAGCCAGCATGAGTAGCGTCCACGTGTACGTTTTACCGGAACGCACAGACCCATCCCAGATGTTCACACGACCTGTAGAACCGGCGAAAGCATCCTTTTGCTTCTGGCTAAAGCCCATAACCTCCGCTGTATCAATCACCCTGCTGGTCATCCTCTACAGGCTGCGCGGTAGGCCCATTCTGCAAAGCATCAATAATTTGGAGCATCGCATTCTTAGCGGAATCCAACCCGTCGTTGTTCTCGATGGAATCCAGGCCCATGAGTTGCGCCCGGTGCTGCATGATTCGCACAGCCGCGTTAACCGCTTGTGGGGAGCCAGACCGTAGCTTCTTCTGCAAAGCAAGCTCCATTTGGTTGAGCTTGTCTAGCTCCATATCGCGCAGCTCAATCGCATTCTCACGTGGGATATAGTCCATGTGGGCTTTTACGTCGTTACGCACCGTGTCGGTGGACACTTTCAGTGTGTCTGCGATTTGGTGGTAGGACGCGCCTTGTATCCGCATTTCGTAGGCTTTGCGTCGCCTTTCCGCGATGACGGCCTTGGTGCGGTCTTGGTGCAGGGTGGGCATAGTTAAACCTCCTGGGTTTAATCAACAACCTTTTACGCTATGTGTGGCGGGGCGTTGTCCCGAATGTCTATGCCGTCACCGCGTAGAACGTCAAGCCGAATTTCTTGTTTCTCCGCTTCGCGCCTACCATACTGTTTATACGAGTCGCAGCAGCGGCATTGGTAGGACGATTTACGACCAAAGCCACGCAGCTTAGACCTCACCTACAGTGACCCCCTCTGCCAGTAGCCGGGATTTAATGCGCTGTTGTTCCTCCACGTTGTCGCACTCCACTAGCAGGTTATATCCCTCCGGTTGTGGGTCTTTGGGTGGTTCTGGAATATCCTCATCGTCTAGCGCATCTAGTGACTCTAGGAGTTCGTCTACTTCGTCGCGGGTAAAGCCAGTCGCGTCTAGGTTAGGCAGTTCAGTGAGTAGGTTTACTAGTTCTTCCACGTCGTAGGTGGACTGGTCATTAGCCTTGTTATCGACTAGGACGATTCTTTTGGCGGTATCCTCGTCCACGTCTACGCGGTGAACATCGATAGTCTCCCACCCCAGGCGCTGTGCTGCCATGACTGTGTGGTTGCCCGCAAGGATAGTTCCGTCTTTGTTGACCACGATGGGCTTATACTGCCCCAACTTGCTTAAAGAATCCGCAATCAGGTCAATATCACCCCGGCGCGCATTACCGGGATAGAACTTCAGTTCAGCAATAGATGTCTGGGCCATGAGCCAATAGAACACCCACAGTGGCGTTGTTTACCTCTTACTTCCCGGCAAACCGCCCTGTACTTTGTTACCACCAGTGAACTTAGGCGGTCGTGACAAACCTATCCCCTGCCCTGCGGCCTTAAAATTATCTAGCTCTCTACGCTTAACTGTTTCTCTATCTGGCGCTGTGCGTGCAACCTTTAGAGCGCGATTAAGTAGAAGCCTGTACCGTTTACCGCCTTTAGCTTTAGGCAGAAGTGTCTCCACTAGTGATTGCGCAGCATCACGGTTCTGTGACCGCTCTACTTGCACCACTCTCTGCTGTAGGACTTGGTACTTGGTTCTTTTCATCGTGGCTGGTTGTTCTCATCGTAATGTTCAGGGTCAGCGAGACCTAGCGGCATTCCACACGCGGTGGTTTCATCATCCGGCAGATTACGCCACTCTTCCGGCATGGATTGCCAAATACGATCTACTTCCGCCTGGTGCTCTGGGTCAATATGAATCATGCCCACAGAATAAACCGTGGGGTGGACACTTATTCATCCCAGCCTTCGAACGTAGAATCTACTTCTAGTTCTTGCAGGTGAGAGATAATACCGGCGCGGATAATACTGTCCGCTACCGTGCCTGTTTCTGGGTCTTCCCACGATACGGACGTAACAGAGTTACCGTCGATGTCTCTACCGTAGTAGACGCGGAGGGTGGCTAGGTTCATCACGATTTCGTCCATGACGGTGAGGGTAATCATCCGGTGGCGTTGCGCGGTGTCTCCCCTCATAGTCTGGGCTGTCGAGTAGTAGCCAGAGGATGAATGGGAGTGAACCTGATGCGAGTGCAATTATCCAAAGCATAAGTGTGGTGGGTGCAGGCTCACAGTGCCTTGTTCGCTAACGAGCAGGGTAGCGAGGTTATGGCCTTTGCGTAAAAATTTGGAAAAATCGCTTAACACCCGGCTCCCTTGCATGGATTCGAACCACGATTACCAGAACCAAAATCTGGGGTCTTGCCATTGGACTACAAGGGATTGGTGCCACGTTTAACGGGGGTTAATTCTCCCCTCACGGGCCATGAAGATGGTGCGCTCCCGTGTAAACGTTGGCTGGCCCCCGGCGCGGGATTTGAACCCGTATCTCAAAGTCATGAGCTTTGCGCCTTACCAAGTTGGACTATCCGGGGTGTTATCTACCCAATGAGTTATGTGATTATGTGAGGGTAACTTCCCTCTCATTAGATAGATTGGTGTGCGTTTGTATCATGTCGCATTCATGGTGACGCGGGGGTGAACAAAGGAGGTTCCCGCAAAGGAAGATCCCCGCGCCACACCACAAATGTTAGCTTAGTTAGTCACGTCATGCAACTTATTAAGCCACTTTTGTTGCGTCTCCAACCACCTACGCGCATGGTCTTCATCACCAAAGCTCGCAACAATAGACGGGTCATTCTCATGCTCCACCCACGGCTTCCGGGCCACAACCCACCGGCCCCGCCACGTCTCACTCACAAATAATTCATTCATCGCTTCCACCACTTATAAGGCTTCGAAGTCGTATGCCACAAACCGCAACCACACTGGTAAACACGAATCGGCATATGCTTTCCCCTACCTTCACGCCATTCTTTCCGCATCGCATTCTCCGCATGCAACCGGGCAGGATAATCTTTCTTCCACGGTGTAGGACACTCGGACATTAGAACCTCCACACCATGCCGTAGCCACGGGGCTTACGCCTACCAGCACGCTTAGCACGCTTTACGGATGGCGGCTCGACTGATGGGCCTGGGTTGTAGTGTGTATCTGGTGCGGTTTCACACCACATGGTTTCCATCATCTCAATCTCCGCATCAATACGAGACTTAGCAGACGGGTGCCGCCACCTAGCGGACTCAAAATCACTCATGCTCATTGCCCACCCCCACTGGTTCAATCATGTACGAATCACCCGCAATGTGAACCATGACGCTACGATTCTCGGACGCTGCGATTCCCTCCATCACGTCCGCGCCCAGGCGAGTCAACGGACTAAACAATTCATCTTTAGCGCAAAGGTGCTTACTCAACTCCAACAGCACAAAAAGCGCAGTAACAGTAAGGAAACTAAATACAGAACTCCATAAACGCTCCGCATGAATCCAGCTAGGCTCAACAACTAGATTAACTAAGCCAACCAGTGCGGTAGCTAGAAGAAATCCAGAACAGACTCGCTGCCAAACCTTTAGCAGGTTCCATGCTCCGCTAATAAACTCACGCATTCTTATTCTCCAATCGGATTAGCTCACGGTCGATATACCAACGAGCCTTAGACAGGTCTTCCACCGCGTCACCTTTACGCCCGGCGCGGCTAATGTATTTCAAGGCATTGCCCAGGTTGAATGACAGGTGTTCTGCAATATCGACAGGCTGCACACCGCCCGTAAATCCCTGGTAGTGCTGTGGGTTAACTGCGCTCATTCTTCGCATCCTCCCGCCCGTTAAGCAGGCCATCGGCCCAACCCCAATAGGACTCCACGTAGTGGCACACAAACGGAACCGCCAAAATAATCAGCCCAATAATCACCCCACAAACCCCCAGGATGATAAGCAATGCCAACATCAAATGAAGAATGTCAGACATGACTACCACTCCCAATCTTCATCAGTAGTATCCTCCGCCGTACCAATCACATAGGAGGAACCGGAGCCGGAGAAGAAATCATGGTTCTCATCTGCGCCGGGATTGAGCGATGTCATAACAGCCGGGTTGAACTGGCACATATCGGACGGGTAGATACCGTCGTACCCTAGGTTGTTCATTGCCTTGTTGGCGTTGTAACGCAGGAATGCGAGTACGTCTTCTGTCCAGCCCAGTGGGTCGTATAGCTCGCGGGTGTAGTGTTCCTCGTTCTCCATGAGGTCAAGCAGGAGGTCTACTACTTCTGCCTGTAGTTCTGCCTGAGCATCTTCCGGGAGTTGCTTTACGGCCTGCTGGAACTTGTAGCCAATGTAGTAGCCGTGCACGGCTTCATCGCGGATGATTAGGCGGATGATGTCAGCGGTGTTGGTGAGCTTGGAGTGTGCCGCCATGCGCAGCGGTAGGTAGAAGCCGCTGTAGAACAGAAAGGATTCCAGCAGGGTGGATGCGGCTTTGCGCATGTTGGCGTTACCCTGCTTGTAGAAGTCCAGTACGCGGTGTGCTTTGTACTGTAGGTTCTCATTCTGTCGGCCCCAGTTAAACGCTTGGTTGATGGTTGGGGTGTCTGCCAAGGTCATGAAGATGTTGGAGTAGGACTTGGCGTGCACGGACTCCATGAAAGCGATGTTGGTGTACACGGCTTCCTCGTGTGGCGTAACCGCGTCAGGCATGATGCTTAGCGCGCCTACGGTGCCTTGCATGGTGTCGAGCATGGTTAGGCCGGTGAATACTTGCATGGTTGCCCACTGTTCGCTTCTGCCCATGAGTTTCCAGGCGGGAATATCGTTCGACACGGGCACCTTTTCTGGCAACCAGAAGTTGCTGGTGAGCCTGTCCCATACGTCTTTGTCTACCTGGTCGCTGATGGTGTTCCAGTTGATGGGGTCGATGGTGTCTTGTGGGGTGGCGTGGTTCGGTGTTGCTAGATTCATAGTCTTTCCTTTACTTAGTTCCGCTAGATCCGTGTCCACCTGTGCCGCGTTGGGTGGTGCCAGTGAGGGTGTCTACAGGCATCATGCGGGTGAGGGTGACGGGTTGGATGAGTAGTTGTGCTACGCGGTCGCCTTGGTGCAGGACGATGGCCTTGTCTCCGTGGTTGATTAGGTTGAGGTACACGGTGCCTTGGTAGCCTGCGTCGATTAGGCCCGGCGCGTTGTTGAGGGTTACGCCTAGTTTGTGGGCGGTGCCGGAGCGTGGGAGGGCTAGGGCGCAGTAGCCGGTGGGGATTCCTAGTTTGATGCCGGTGGTTACTAAGGCTCGTTCGCCGGGGGCGAGGTAGACATCTTCGGCGGTGCGAACATCCCAGCCTGCATCATCAATGTGGGCTTTGCGTGGCCGGTATTGCTTGTTGCCCTCTACTTGGATTGTGACAGGCCGGTTAGAACAGGGATTGTTGTTTCGGTTTGCGTCCTGGCGCTGCTTGTTCACGATGATGGCTAGGGCGGTTGCGAGGCCTAGTGCCAGCAGGATGACTACGGCCAGGCCCATTGCTTCTAGTGCGTGCATGTCGTTTTTCTTTCCATGTGAATATGGTTGTGTTTTTGGGTTGGGTGGATTGCCAATCTTTGGCGCGGCGGCGTCGTGCGTCGCAGATGCGGCAGTATCCGTGTGCTGCGTGGGTTAGTGGTTGGTCTTCGAGTGGTTTGTCCTTTATTCGTGCTTGCATGGGTTTTCCGCAGCCTTTGCAGGTTGTAGGCGGCGTGAAGCGTTTTTGGGCACCCGTGTGTGGCACCGCTACACCGGCAATGGCGGCGAGTTGGTTGGCGGTGTCTTGGTCGCCTGTGCACCACACCCCGGCTTGTATGACTCCGTTTGCTGGTGAGCGGTGTACTTTGTCTAGGCTGTCGCCTGCTGTGAGTGCATCGAGGGCGCATTGCTTCCTGATTGGGCAGTGGGTGCAGGCTTCGATTGCGTCGAAAGTGTCGGGGTCTATTGGTTGGGGGTTGGTGAAGACTGGGTGACCGTGGCAGGGTGGTTTGGTTTGCTTCACGTGTTGTTACCTTACACAACATTTGTTGCATTAGGCAACTTTATTCTGTGGTGATTTCGAGCCACATTTTGCCGTCTTGCCCTTTGATTGCAGGGTGGATAGTGGGGATGGTTTCTGTTACGTATTGGGGCGTATCATCCGGCACTACGCCAGCATCTACTATGCCGTCCACTAGAGCTTTTTGTGTCGGCATTAGATTTGAGGGATCCCTCCTACGATTGTCTCGTGGCTGGTAGTGGAGCTGTACGGTGATGTGGCCCGCTTTGGGGATTCGCGCTGCCCGGCATCGCACAAAAGCTTCGTGGCGGATTGCTTTCGTGATTTTTGCTTTCTGCGCCCAGTGCATGCGCTGGTTCATGTTGAGGGGCGGCTTGGTGAACGTTAGGGGGATTGTGTACAACATTTGTTGCATTCTCCATCAAATTACAGTAGTGTCATTTGTGGGATTTGTCCCGTGTATCCATTGAGATTGTTTCCCTTTCTCGCATTCGGTTTCCCCGTCTGGTTCCCCCAACGCCAGGCGGGGTTTCTTTATGTGCAGGTTAGGAGGTCTTGTAGTGCTGTGGCTGCTGCTTGGGGCACTACTCCGTTTCCTAACGCTTTTAGTTGTTGGTTGCGGGTGAGTCCAGGCACTTGGGTTACCCATCCTGGCGGTAGTCCCATTAGCCATTCGATGAACTCGGGGTTTGTGGCTGCGCGAGTGTTAGGGAATCTAGGGTGTAGGGCCTTGTCCTCGTGGTCTATCACTATGGGTGGCGGTGCGTGGCCGGTGAGCATGGCCCACGTGAGGATTGCGGGGGCTGTGTCACCCCACATCAATCGCATTTCGTGGCTGATGTCGGGGGCATCGTTAAGCCCGGCCAGTGTATCGAGCAGGTCGTTATCCCAGGTGATTTGCGGCGCTGGTCTGCGGGTGAATCTGCCCTCTTGCTGTCCGAAGCTGTCGGGGTTGGTAGCAAGGATAAACAGGCGCTCCCGGTGGTGCGGTGCCCCCACGTCGGATGCTCTGACACATGTCCATTGCGCATCCCACCCGATTTCGGCAAGGTCTTCCAAAACTTGGGTGAGTCCCAGTGTGAGGTGGCCGCGTACGTTTTCGAAGAATGCGAATCGTGGTCGAAGATGCTTAATTGCGTCGAACACATAGGGCCAAAGGTGCCTTTCGTCGTTTGTGCCTTTGCGGTGTCCGGCCTGCGAAAAGGGCTGGCACGGCTACGGATAGCCAGCTGTAAGAATGTCGATTGGCTGGCTATCTCTAACCTCCTCCCAGTCCACGCGGGTTACGTCACCCAGGTTGGGCACGTGTGGGTAGTGATGGTGGAGGATGCGGGCAGGGGCGGGGTCAATCTCCGCAAACCAAGCAGGGGCCGCGTCGAGAACCTGCATGACGCCCATTTCTAGGCCGCTGTAGCCCGCAAACATGCTGCCTATCTTTAGCGTCATGCCAGCAGCTTTAATGCCCACAGGAGCGCATACACAGGGTGGTTAGGGTCTGCTACGCCGCCGTCTGGGGTGTAGGCAATGGCGGATAGTAGGTCAATGAGTGATTGCATGGTGTCTCCTAGAGGACTAGTAGTGTTTCTTGGGCTAGGCGTTGCGCTGTGATTTCGCAGTATTTTTCTTCAATCTCAAACCCAATCGCCTTACGCCCCAGGTTCTTAGCGGCACGCAACGTGGAACCAGAACCGGCAAACGGGTCGATAATGGTTCCAGGAGGGCACTGTTCGATTAGGCCTTCCATAAGGCTGATTGGTTTAGCGTGTGCGTGGCCGACATCTCTAGCGAGCCGAGTACTGGCAACACCAGGTTTCAGAATTGATGATTTGCTGGCAGGCTTTTTAGGAAATGAACCGATTAGGTAGATTGCTTCCCAATTACGTCGAAACCCTGCAACTGTGCCAAGTACGCCACTATCCATTTCTTTTTCCCAAACCAGAATCTGTTTCGTGTCATTTGGGTATGGCAGATGTGGAGCACCAAATACAACAGCGGGCTTCCCGCCCCATACTTTGAGAATTTTGTCACGAGCTGCGGTGTCTTTGTCATTCGCAATTGAAACGATCTCTTTTCTTCCTTTTCGCTCAGGAACTCCCCAATTGATCCCGTATGGCGGGTCTGTGACCATTACGTCTGCTTGGTTGAGCATGTCGAGGTGTTGTAGGCAGTCTGCGTGGTAGAGGGTGACGTAATCGTCTTGGTAGTAAGGGTTCATGTCATCCCTCCGTGGTTAGTGGTGTGATGTGGTCTAGGTCTTGGTGGTCGGTTTGTAGCCACTCGTTGCCGTTGAGGTACCACCAGGCTTGTAGTTCATTGGTGTGGTGTGTGCGTACTACGAGTTGTGGGATTCCGCTGCACACTGATGCGATGAATGGTGTTCCGGCTGGGGTGTTGAGTGGGTGTTCTTCGACTTTTGCGTCTACTACCCCGTCGGTTACGTCTTCCGTGACGTTGTTGCATGCCCAGTTGGCTTTCATGTTTACACTCCCTCTAGGACTACTTCGTAGAGTGCGTCTGTTACTGCTTGGCGTTCGTGTCGCATCGCTAGGCTTGTTTCTTCGGGGATCCATATGCCGCCGCGTACTAGGCCACTGTCTGCGTGTTGGATTGCGTCGTAGGCGCATTGTGGTTTTACGGGGCATCCGGCGCAGAGTTCGCGTGCGATGGCGGGCTTGTTGACCTGGCCTTTGAGGTCGTAGTTTTTGATGGGTTGGCCTTTGCATTGGGCGTTTTGCCACCAGTGGTTCATGTTCAGCATGGTGGGATTGTGGTCGATGGTTGCCGTTGTCATTAGGCCACCTGCTTGCCGTTGTTGATATCAACGATGTTTTGGGTGGTGTAGTAGCCACAGCGGCCTTTGATGCGCCATTCGTTGGGTGAAATGACGGTGGCGGTTTCCCCAGTGGTGAGGGTGGTGGTTTCGCCGGTTAGGTGGTCGTCGAAGTAGAACCAGTCTTTGTGCATGATGGGTTTCCTTTGGTTGGTTAGGGTTTCCAGTGGCAGCTGGTGCGCGTGATTGTGGGGAATGCGCGCCCCTCCCCTGCTGGCTAGTGGACTCGTTCGATCATGTCGCCTGCGATGAAGAACTTCACGATGTTGCCTTGGCGTTTGATTGGGGTGCCCATGACGGTGGAGAACATGTAGGTTCCTGCTGCGGAATTGTCCGTGCTGGTGAGGTTGTGGCCTGCCCAGTATTTCTTTGGGTTCTTTGGGCTGCGGAGTGTGTAGCAGGGGCGCTTCTCACCGTTGTCGTAGATGAAAGTATCGCGGTAGAGGTCATAGGTTTGGGTGGTGACTTTGACGCTGGCGATGTATTCGTGGGTGACTTCGAAGGTGTTCATGGTTGGGTCTTTCTGTGTTGTGCCGTGGCAGCGGCTTCATTTCCTTACACAACAAATGTTATCCCATATTGTTCGCTAAAACAACTCCACCGTTCGCATCTTTAACCCCTCACCCCCACCGTGTGCTTGGATGAAACTATGGATGCCTACGGAAACTATTTCAGCAACTGGTACGACAAGTTTTTTAAAGAACAGACTGAGCTAATGAAAAGGCTCTCCAAATCCCTCACCATCGACTCCACAAAAGTTGGCGGCTTGTCCCCCGATCAAGCCAAACAACTGACGGCAAACATGGAAACGATTGGCAAAATCTTAGAACAGAACCAAGCTGCCATCGATCAGCTGAAGGAAAGATACAAGCATCTAAACCTTCCGCCATCATTCCCCGACAAAATCGCCAAACAAGCACTTGAATCAATGAACAGCAGTGCCCTAACTGCACTCAACCCCGATATCCAAAAGCTGAACCGGGAACTGATGAACATGAACAGTGCCCACCCAGCTATTAAAAGCATTGTGGAACGTGCTGCGGAACTATCCACTATGCAGCGCCAGGCAGATGCAGAAACCGCGCCAGAAGACGATGAAGTCCCTAGCGCGGTTGAAGAATTTGTAGAGAGTAACCCAGAAGAAGCGGAGCGTGTTGCTGATGATGTGCAGTCTGCTGTTATCCGCTCGTTTAATACCACGAAAGACGAATGGGATTCTTTTCCTAAAAGTAAGCAAATAGAGCTCTTTTTGGTGACCTATATTGCTTTTTCTGAAAGTGCTTTCTCTGCTGTGGGTTCGCCTGTTACTGCATCTGCAATGGCTGAAATTGCGAATAAGCTGGTTGTTCTACTTGTCACTTATTGCGTGATTATTCAAAGCGCCAAGGAGGAAAGAGGCGAAGAAGATTAGTTCTCCTTCAGATGTATTCGTCGGTTTTTTCAAATTGTGTTTTGCGCCTGGCCTTGATACCCGACGGTTAGGGTGTTGCCATCCATCGCCATGCCCTGTCCTCGCTACCTTTGTAGACTCGCCAGCAACTCATGCTTCCTCCCACTCTCCTACCCAGCGGCGGTGTGTTGGTTCTCCGTCGAAGTGGTACACGTTGGTCATGCCTTTGTAGTCGCCTAGGTATTCGGCTTCCTCCCATTCCCCTTCTGGTGGTGTGCCGTCTGGTGCCCAAGCGCGGGGCAGGTCGGTTAACAGTTCGATTGCTTCTAATGGTTGCGTTAGCCAGTTAAAAGCGTGAGGTATCCATACTGCGCCTAGCACTCCATCCGTGGTGAGTAATACTCCCAATTCGTCTTGCGTTTGTGCCCACATTCCTCGGCATTGTGCTCTTTCCTGTGGGGTCATGTCTGCGAGGGGTCTCATGCTTCCTCCGCGTGGTTGGCTGCTGCGAGTAGGGCGAGGGCGATGGTGTCTGCTTCCGCTTCGTTGAGCACTAGGCGAAATGATTGCTCGTTGTAGTCATGACCAAAGATGACGATGTGCTCCCTCATGCGGCGTATGTCGCCTATTGGGCCGGGCAGGTACCAGACTGCTCCGCTTCTGTCCATCCCCCTAGACGGCCCGGGGAGGTCTGGGGCGAGTAGGTTAAGTTCGTTTAGCAGCGTGGCGATTTGTTCTGGGGTGTAGCCGCGTGCGGCCGCAAACTTGATTGCTTTTGCGGCCCGGTCTTGCTTACTCATCGTGGTCTCCTAGGACGATTTCTTTGAGGTAGCTTGCGATGATTGAGGGGTCTTGCCATTCGTTATTTGCTGCTTTGGTTTCCATCTCCAGAATTAGTCCCTCAATGCGCCC
>VNIW01000146.1_pt1 | contig 38541 bp, 48 predicted proteins | sample 7248591 | NCBI WGS metagenome assembly VNIW01 (sample SAMN12251776, study PRJNA551026) | human skin metagenome | isolation source: skin samples from patients infected with Netherton Syndrome | host: Homo sapiens | place: France:Paris | reverse complement strand
GCACCGGTGGCACCTTGGGCGGCGACTTGCCCCCATGAGGCCGCGCCACTACCCGAGGTGGCCGGGGCAACGCCCGTTGTCGGCACCTTGGCAACCCACGTGGCATATGAGTAGTACACCACGTCACCAATGTTGTACGACGTGCTTGCCGAGTAATTGCCCTTGTACACCATGCCGGGGCCGCGTAGGTTGGCTACCTCATTCCATGCCATTTACGCCACCCCGCCTAGCTAAGCTGGTACGTGGTACCGCTCACGCGGTCAAGATACATGTCACCGGCAACCGAGCCCTCAATTGTGCCCGGTGTTCCCTCACCGACAAACCACTTGCTACCACGCGGGCCGGTGGCACCTGCTGGGCCGGTAGGACCTTGAGCACCCGCCGGGCCGGTCTGGCCGGTAGGACCTTGAGGCCCGGCCACGCCTTGCTTGCCCTGCTCACCCTTGGGACCAGCCGGTCCCCTAAAGTCGGTGCCGCTACCGTTGGCCGGGAATGAGGTTCCCGACCATACGTAAAGGTCGCCGTCGGCCTCAACAAGCCACCCCTTGCCCGCGTCGGCGGCCTTGAGGTTCTTAGGCAAGTCGGCGTACGTAGCAACCTGCCCGGCAATGCTCACGCTCTTACCGTCAACGCCCGGCTTGCCTTGTGGCCCCTCGGGACCGGTGGCGCCTTGGTCACCCTTGGGGCCAACCGGGCCGGGCGGGCCTTGAATACCCTCGGGGCCGGTCGGACCCGCCGGGCCGGTATCGCCCTTGGGGCCTTTAAGGTTGCCTGTTTGTGTCCATGCCATTGTGCTAGTCCAATCTGTAGGTGTCGCCGGTTAACGTATCGAGCCACCCGTCACCGGGGCGCGCCCCCTCAATGTAGTCGGGCGGCGTACCCGGCCCGGTGAAAAGGGCGGGGCCACTTGAGGTCGGGCCGGGTGGACCTACTGGCCCCCTCGGGCCACGTTCACCGTCTTTGCCGTTGCGCCCCGGCAACCCCGCCGAGGGGTAGGCAATGACGCGCTCATAAGGTTCACCGTCACCGGTCAAGTACACGGGGTTAGGTATTGTCATGCGCTGTACCTCCCCTTGTGATACTACCGTTTAGCCACAAAAAACGACCGTGCACGGCATGGTCAATGTACACCGAGCACGGCGCGCGGTTGGGGATACGCGCCACGTCGTCGGCGCCCACCTCAAACACAACGCGGTCGTCGTTAGCCTCAATCGGGTACTCCACCCCATTGACGAAAAGGGCACCGCCGGTAATGTCACCCGGCTTGGTGCCCTTGAGCGCGGCGGCAAAACGCCACGCGGCGCCCTCATGTATCACGGGTGACCAACCAACCGGGCGCCACTGTCCACTAGTCAAGTTGTCGCTCATGGTGTATAGCCTAGTAGCTCATTCACACGCGCGCCCCGCCTCGGGCCGGGGTCGTTGTACTCACGGTCAAGGTGGTCTAACGTGCGCTTAAAGTCATACACAAGGTCACGGGTGTCACCCTCGGCGTCGTCAAGGCGCTTGTCTAGGTCGTTGACGCGCTCGGTGAGCTTGTCGTTATCCTCACGCAATCGTGCTATTGAGTCCTTGAGGGGCTCAACCACGGCGTTAAAGTCGTCACGTTGCTGGGCAAGGCGCTTGTCAAGCGTGTTTTCCTCGGCGGCTCGTGTCTCAAGCCCCCGCCGAGTGAGCCACGTGAACACGCCCAAAAATATGGGGCTCAATGCGGCCACTACAGCGGTGAAAATCTCTAGTGAGCTCATTCACTACGCACCTCACCCGTGCTTGGCTCGGCGGGCGGCGCCACCTCTATGGCGGCCAAGGTCACCGTCACCGGCACCATAAGAGCATAAATGGATAACCCTAGAATGCTATCCCAATCGGGCGCGGTAAAAAGGTCAATGGTGTGCACGACAACCCACGTGGCGTACATTCCCACCATGAGCGCCGACGCGACGATGAAAAGGCGCCGTACGGCTAAACTCACCCACATGAAAACACCGGCAAGTACCCACACCGCGCCCATAAGGGCAATGCCGACGCCGGGCAAGGCTGGGGCATTGTTGTACCCATTGAGCGGTAGCACACCGGTGCCGGTGGAAATAAAAGCAAGACCACGCACCACGGCAAGCCCCCCGACGCCCGATAGGCTAAGGGGGTTGTGCAACGACCGGATATTGCTAATTGGACGTGCCATGTGCGGTGCCCGAGGTGAGTGAGGCCGTTGACGGGTCACCTGTAGCGCGCCCGGCAAGGCATGTAATGAATGTGAGCAACGCGGTGGCACCAATAAGCACCGCCTTGCTCTCCCAACCGGCGGCCATGTCTACCGGTGCGCCCGCCGCGTCCATAGCAACCGGGGCACCGAGTACCGCCAAGGCAACTTGCGCCGTGGTACGCACCACGCGCTCAAGTGTGTCTAACCAAAATCGGCGTGAGGTTATCCAATGCTCGTATGAGTCGTATGTCATGTGCCCTATCCTCTCATGGTCGTCGGCCAACGATAATGCTAACAAGTGCCTCCAGTAGCACGTCCATCACTGTACGCCGCTTGCCCGGCTTGCTTGGGGCGGGCTTGTCGGGCGCCGTCGGGGTGGACGTGTCGGGGCCTTTAGGGTGACTTTCGGGTTGCTCCACAACCACCGGCGGGGTTGGCGGCGCCTCGGTCACCGGCGCCGGGGCGGTACTCGGCGGCTTGACCTCGGCCTTGACGGGCTCACCGTAGAACAACGCCTTGAGCTGTGCCTTGGTGCCTCTAAACGCGTTAATGTCCACGGCGTGCCCCGCCACAAGCGCGTTGCTGCCAAATTGCCACAACACCGGGCGTTGATTACCAAGCGGATAGCCCCACTGTCGGTGAGCATTACCGGGGTAAATAGCCGACGCCACGCCGCGGGGGTTGGTGCCGTACGCGGCAACCCAAAACGCGCCAAATTCATGGCTATCGGGCTCACCGGGGCGTATATGGTTCTCCCAATAGGGTACGTAGGAATAGCAACCAATGACGCGTACGCCGCGTGCCTCAAATTCACGCTTACACGCCCTAATGTCATTGACATGTAGACCCGCGTTAGTCTCTACGTCAATCCACACCGGGCGCTTGTGCTTGCCCATGACCTCAACCGCGGCCTTGACCTGTTGCGCCACGGTTGTTCCCTCACTCGGCGCGCGTAGGTAGTGATACGCGGCGGTGACAAGCCCGGCCGCCTCGGCGTCAAGCAAGTGCGAGGTGTACACGCGGTCTTTGTACGTACCGTCGGTGGTGCGGATAATGGCGTAGGCCATGCCCTCGGCGGCCGCCCGCTTGAGGCTCATACCGTCTTGGTGCTCACTCACGTCAACGCCGTAAAGCACCGGCTCATTCGGCTTGCTCGGGGTGGCCGCTGGCTTGCCGCCCGGCGTCTTAGCCCCGGCAAGCCACGGCTCGGGGTTAATCTGTGCCCCCTGCTTCCACGTGTAGGGGTGAACCTCAAAGTGCAAGTGGGGCGCCACCCCACCGTTGGTGGCCGAGCTCGGATTAACACGGCCAATGCGTTGCCCCGCCTCAACCCGTTGGCCAACGCTCACCTCACGGATAATGTGACCGTACACGGTTGTACCCGCGCCGTCGGCGGCCGGGTGGTCAATGACAACCCAACCGGCGGGGTCGGGGCCACCAAAACCACTAGCGGCACCGGCGTACACCACCGTACCGCCTTGAGCGGCGTACACCGGCATGTTGGCCGAGCCGCCATTACGCCCAAAATCTGTGCCCCGGTGAACGGTACCCCACCGCGGGCCAAAAGGGCTTGAAACATATGAGTCTTGAGGTACTGGTCTGTAGCGTGGTGCCATGGTGAGTACTCCTAAACGTCAACCGGGTAGCTTACGTGAATTGTGATGGGTCCAACCGGAAAACCGCCCTTAATATATGGCACGCCGGTGCCGGTGCCGGGGGTGTATGCACTTTGTGCTCGGTACGGCTCAAGACGGGCGTTAAGCTCGCTGGGGTTGGTGAACAATAGGCCGCGTGTCCACCCGTTTTTGACCAACATCTCAAGGTGCCAATCATAATTACCGTCACCACCGTAACCGGACGTGTAAAGGTGCCCCATGGACCACGTATCGGTTTGCCAATTGGCACACGGTACCGGCATGTCCACCGTCAATGGGCCGGTGCCCAAGGTAGCGCCGGTGGCACCCGGTGAAATGAATATGTAGCCGTCAAGCATACCGTCCACAATGCGGTAACGCGCGGTAGACCAACCACCGTTGCCGAGCCCGGCAACGGTGCCACCGCTAGTACCGTTGGGTACTGTCTTTTCGTAGTACCGCAAGGTTGGCGTCCACGCCCGCCACGGGTTTGAATCAGTGCCGACGGCGCGCCACACGCCATCGTTGTCAAGGCGCTTGGTATATAGCCCCTTGTCGGTGCTGATGAACGTGCCCGCTCGGGCGTCAAGCATTGAGGGGTTGAGCAAGGCGGCGTCGCTCACACGTAGCGGGCCGCCGTCACCGCCCCAAGCTCGGTAATCTACGAACGATACCGCCGCGCTATATCCAGCTTGACGGGTCACCGTAGCAACCACCGCGTCGTACAGTACGCCGGGGATACGGTTAATGTACGACGTATTGGGGCTAGTGGAATTGTTCACCGTCGTGGTAGGTAGACACACCACGCTTGCCGCGTCGGTACCTTTAGACCAATCCACACGAATAACAACCGTATAGTTCTTGGTGCCCGAGCTCACCGACGGCACGCTTACCGACTCGGTGGACGTTGCACGTACCCGAGTACCTGCAATGAGGCACGCGCCCGGCTGTAGCGTGACGGTGCCCGAGTTGTATGAGGGCTGTAGGGCGGTAGGTGTGTCCACCAAAAATCGAGGCGCCAAGGCTTGCGCCATGTCGGCGTATTGGCTCGGGCCAATGGTGGTGTTGGCCGTGGCTAGTGCTGTAAGTGCCATGGTTTACCCTTTTCGCTCTAATCGTGTGAGGCGCTTGTCAACGCCCGCCAAGGCGTCGTACGTGGTTACGTCCATTGTATCGGGTGTACCGACGGTTGGCGTCACCGTCAACGCCTTAGTCGTAATCTCAACCTCGACGTCGGTAATGACTTGCATAAACTCACCGAGCACCGGCAAGTCAACGGTGGCTACGTCACCTACCGTGTATTGACGCGGCGTCACCTTGTCGGTGCCGTATTCCCAACCGGCGGCCGACTCAATTGAGGCGGTGACCTCAATAGCGGGGCCGAGCTCGGTGAGCTTGGCCACCGCGGCGGTCTCAAGCTCGTCATGCAACCTAATCGGGTCCATGTTTTCATCTTGGCTAGGTGAGTGGCGCACGTATATCTCACGTACCGCCCACGGGCTAGACGTCTCGCTACCCTGTACCTCAATCACCTCACGGTCGGCAATATCCTCGGCACCGTTGTGCGCAATGGCGCGTGTAGCCGAAGCACGTTTACGGGTTACCGACCACTTGGTGACGTCACCGCCGAGGTACGACCACACAAGGCCAACGCGGGGCGTGTGCGGCTTAAGGTCAACGACATAGCACGGGCGGGTGAGGTTGTAATCCTCAAGCGGTTGGGGGTCACCCGGTACCCACCCGGTAAAGGTGAGCATGTACCCGACGCTAGTGAGCAAGTCGGTAACGTGTTCCCCTACTGTCTCCCAAGCGCCGGTGGCGGTGACCCTTGGCCCGCGCCCCGAGCTGGGAACTACAACAATCGGGTGACCTGTTCGGTATTGCCCAACGCTAATGAGCCGCTTAACGACGGTCTCAAGGTCACCGGTAAGCTCAAACGACTCATTAGGCGTATCCACGGTGTTGCCGGTGAGCCCCGGCGTAGTGACGGCGCCCTCAAGGAACGACCAACCGCCGGTGCACTGAACCGTCAACACCGCAACGCTCGGGTCATCCTTGAGGTTGTGCACCTCGGCGGTCACCGGCATGTACAAAAGCGTCATGCCGTTGTAGTGCGCCGCCACAAGCACGGTGCCGTCACACGGTAGCAAGGCGGCGGTGAGCTCGGTTAGGTAGACCTCAAGCGTTGCGGTACTTGCCCGCCCCGGCTTGCCGGTCGTGTTAAAGGTCATGGACTCAAAAGCGCCGACCTTGCCTAGCCGTTCACCCTGCCACGTCCACAATTCCACCGGTACCGGGTCGTACTCTTGGCCTCGTAGCGTGTTGTATAGCGTCGTCACGTTGCCCCCTTAAAATGCCCGAGCGTACGCCGCCCGGCCGGTTGCCGTGATACTAGACTTGCTGGTCATTCCCTCGGCCTTGATAGTGAGCTCCACGCGGTCACCAACCGGAACCGGGGCGTACTTGCCGGTGACAAAACCGTACCGGTTGTCGCCGCTATTGACCTCGGTGACATAGCGGTTGGCGGGGTCGGTGTTAATCTCAACGACCTCACCGGCGCTAATCGTGCCATTGTAGCTAAGCACGCCGTAATCGGTCACCCCAATAAGCACCGAGGTAAGCGGGCCTACCAACGTGTAGGTGAGCCACATAGGCCCTTGGCCGCCGTTGCTTACCCAAGCGTCACGCGCCACGCCGGGGGCGCTAATGTACAGCGGCCACCCCGCGCCCCGAGTTCCATAAAACGGCGTGGTATTAGCGCCGGTGACGTTGGCGGTGGTGAAATTAACCGCTTGCTCAACGCCGTACCACCACGACCCATTGCCGGTGAGTGCCCACAACTCGGGCTTGTTGTCTTGACCAATGCCGGGGTCGTATTCATACGTCGTGTCGGGTGACTCGGCTAGGCGTAGGCGTCGTGAGCGCACCATGCCGTCGGGGCGCTCAACCTCAAGTGTGCCAAGCTCAAAAGGGCTATTGGCAAGCGCCCACCACTCATGTGCCACGTTGTAGTACTCTTGGCCGGTCTTGCCGTACCCGACAAGAACCTTGAGCGTGTGAATACCTCGGCCTACCGTGGCCGCGGCGTGTTGTAGGTCTCCGTGTGTGAACACGTGCTTGAGCTCGGCCCACCCTAGGCCGCGTTGGCCTAGGTCAAGCACAACGCCCTCGGTGCCCTCGGTGAGGTGCCACGTCTTACCGCGGTGGTCAATCCACCGCACTTTAAGCCCTGCCATTTAGTCAATACCTCCACGTATGCGTGCCTTGAGCTGCATAAGTTCCAACTCACGCAACGGCGCGGCCGGGTCGGCGGCTACCAACGTGCCGATATTAACGCTTGTGTCTACACCGCCGCGTGTTCCAACCCCACCGGGGCCGACCGCGGCGCCGACGGCGGCCTTGTACCCTTTAAGGTTAGCCGAGGCCGCCGACATGAGGCGTGAGGTAGCCCCCGCCGCCGCCGGGGTCGTATCGGCAATACCGGCGGCAAAGGCCTCACCGAGGGAACGACCAGAATACAGTACCCAACCCTTGCCACTGAACGGACCGGTTTTAGCCGGGGAGAACGGGAAGAAATCACGCGCCTTTTGTACCACGGCGCGGGCGGCGTCGGCTACCGCCCCAATCATTCCTTTAATGCCGTTGATAAAGCCCTGAATAAGGGCGCGCCCCGAGTCCACAAGCAAGCTGCCAACGTTGCCAAGCACGCCGAGCACGGCACTTGGCAAGCGGCCTACGGTGCTTACGGCTTGAGCCACGCCGTTACTAAAGGCGCTCACGGCGCTAGACCACATGCTTTGAAACTTGCTAATGGCCGAGCTCACAAGGTTGGTAATGAATCCAAGTACACCCGATACAAAACCGGCCACCGCACCAATCACACTTGCTGCCATGGAAACAAAACCGGCAATAGTGCCCGCCACAAAGGAAAGAATCGCACCAAGCGCCGAGGCTACAAAACCAAGAATAGTGCCAAGTAGCTGGGCAAATACGCTAATTACTTGGGCAACAATGGCAATTACCGGGGCAAGCGCGGTGACAATGTTAGCCACCACCTGAATGACCGCGATAATGGCCGGTAGCAATGAGGCAAGCACCGGTAACAAAGCGGCAATGAGCGTGCCCGCCAATTGAATGACGATAGGTAGCAAGGGCGCCACGGCTTGCAAAATCTGCATAATCGCCGCGGCAATCATGGGAATATACGGCGCAAGCATGGCAATGGCTTGTGTGAGCAACCCGCCAATGGTCGTGGCCAATTGCGTAAGGATAGGTGCAAGCAATTGAGCCGCCACAACAAGAACGTCAAACAATGGTGCAAGTGCCGTAAGGGCTTGAGTCAACACCGTACCGAGCACGTTAGCAATAATGCCGATAACCGGCGCCAAGGCGCTAAACGCCTCAACGATGGTAGAAATGACCGGCGCAAGGGCACCAATGGCCGGTGCCAAGGCGGCGGCAATCTGTCCAACCAATTGGCCAATGATAGGTAGCAACGGCGCCACGGCCATACCAATGGCACTTAAGGCTTGACCAATAGGCGCAATAGCCGGGGCAAGACCGGCAAGGCCTTGAGCAAGCCCGGTAACCAAGGCCGACAACATAGGTGCAAGACCGGCCACGGCGGTACCAATGGCCGACACAAGCGGGCTAATGGTCTGTAGGCCGGTACCAATGGCCGTAACCACGGTATTGAGCGCGGGCGCAAGCGTGGTAATAAGTCCGGCAATCATTGGCGCCACGGTTGTTCCAATAATGCTTGCGATATTGCCGAGCACCGGCATAAGGGCGGCCACGGCTCGACTCATGGCGCTAAAGAAACTCACTAGCGTGCTCATGCCTTGAGCCGAGTTAATCCATTGGTTAGTGGAACTAACAATTTGTCCAAGGGTACCCAAGAACGGGGCACCGGCGGCGTTCATGGCCGACCATACGCCCGTGACTATGCCGCCAACTTGGCCCATAAAGGCGCCAAACTGTTGTGCCTTTTGAACAGCATTTTGAAAATACTCTTGCAAGCTACCGTCCACAAAAGCGTTGTTCATTTTGTTCGACCAATTGGCGGCTACGTCTGCAATCTTGCTTGCAAGGGTAGATAAAACCGGTGAGGCGGCGGCACCAACGCTAATGACGCCCTTGAGAATGTCGGCAAAAGCGTACGACAACGACGACGCGGCACTTGACCCGTTGTGTAGCAAGGTGGATACCGCCGACAACCCCGCGCCTTGGCTCACAAAATCGACCACGCCCGCGGCGGCGTTACCCATGTCCGTAGCAAGGCCGGTGGTAGCTCGGCGTACCGGCTCAATCACCGCCGATAGGTCACCGAGGTTGGACAGTTGAGCCCAAAACTTACCTTGAATGTCCTTACCTAAGTCACTGAACTCACCCTTGAGCTCACGCAAGGCAAGCGCGGCCTCTTGAGCCGGTTTAGGTAGCTTGGCCAACGCCTCGGCGGCCTTAGCGGGGTCACTGTCGTCAAGCGCGGCGGCAAGGCCGTTGAACGACGCGGCCAAGACGCCCACCGCCAACCCCGCCGAGGTAATAGCGGCCGGTGCCAATGAGACGCCGAGGGCGGCAACCGGTGCCGCCGCCGATACCGCGGCGGTGGCCACGGCGGCAAGGGGCGCGGCAAGACCGGCCACGGCTACGGTGGCGGCACCGGCGGCCGCTGCCAAGGTCAAGGTGCTTGCGGTCGCCGTCATGGCACCACGGGCAAACGACTTAACAGCAATGCCCGAGGCGGTAGCCGCGGCACCAACGCCGAGCAACTGCAAGGCGCCGTGCACGTCAACCTTAATGTCAATTTTGCCCGCCGCGGCTTGTGCCATGGCCACGGCTCGGCGGGCCGCCATGACAACCCTTGACGGGTCAAGGTCGGCCTCAATGTCCACCTCGGGCGCGGCTTCCTCGGCGGCCTCAACGAGCGCCTCAAGCTCATTAAAAAAGCCCTCATGGTCAACGTCAAGGTCAACGTCAATTTTTTCAACCGACGACTCGGCGGCTTGTACCGCCCGGCTTGCCGAGGCCGCCAACTCGGCCGCGTCAACGTCAAGCTCAATGTCAAGCTCACCAATGGCCGACTCGGCGGCCTGTACCGCTTGTTTAGCCGAGGCAATAAGCTTATCGGCGTCAACCGTAGCCGCAATGTTTAGCCGGTTGCTGTTCTCAATGCGGTCAAGGTAGCGCTTCAGCGCGGGGGCAAAGCTAGATGTGTCGGGTAGCACACGTACACTAGCGCGCCCTACCTCAACGCCGCCGGGTCCTGCCATGGTCACACGTCCTTTACTCGGTTACGGGGGTTGCCAAGTCACGCAAGCGGTTCATCTTGCCCGCCGCATTGTTCTTCACCTGTCTATCGTAACCGGGGTAATTATTCCATGGCCGGAACTTGTGCTTGTTCTTGCCCGCGGCCATATTGGCCACCGTGGCGCGTAGTGCCTCAATGGCGTTGCGCGTGTCAAGCGCCAACCACTCACTTGTGCCCCACCCGCCGCCGGTGGCCTCACCGGCTTGTCGGGCGGCGTAACGGCTTGTGCCCGGCAAGCCGGAAATCAAAAGAACGGCCTCACACGGCTCATACTCGGCTACAACCTCGGTGAGGCGTAGGCCGTAGTACTGGGCAAAATCGGGCACCAACGCGCTTGCGTGGCGCTCAATCGCCGTGTAAAGCGCTACTAATTTCCCAAGCGGTTGGTGAACTTGGTAAACGCGGCCATGACGGCGTTAAGCGGTTCATCTTGAGCAACCAACCACTCGGTCATGGCCTCACGGTCGGCGGCATTGTCAAGCACCGTTGCCTCAACCGTGGCAATGACGTTGGTGAGCGCGTCAAGGTCGTCGGCGGTCATATTGTCAAAATCAAGACCCGCCGACGTGTCGGCGCTCTTGAGGTGAGCGGGCAAGGCGGTAGCCACCTTGGCGGTGCTTATCTGAATCTTGAGGCGCGCCGACGGCAACATACGGCGCATGTCCTTAAACTCGGGCAACGTCGTCATGTCCGCGCCCTCGGGCTCGGCGTCGGCGGCCGCGTACTGTACCCCTACGCCCTCAAGCGCCGGGTTAGGGTCAACCACGGCCTCGGAATTGTCTGTAGGCGCCTCGGCGGGCTCGGGCTCGGCAACCGGGGCGTTGTAGTAGGCGTTGGCGTCAATAACTCGGTCGGTAGGCTCGGTGGCGCCGTATGGGGCATTAGTACCGTCATATGGTGTGGTCATAAAAATGAGTCCTTATGGTAGACAAACAAAAAGGCAACACCATGGTAGGTGTTGCCTTTAGTGTACCGCGTAAAGGGTACTACGCCTAGTTTACTGGTCGGTGTTACCGGCGCCGCCGGGCGTGTCGTCCAGAATGTCGGGAATCTGGTCATTGTCGGTATCCTTGGTTTGCAGGTGGAAAGCAAGAATGTTCATGCTCTCGGCCTTGCCCTGTGCACCAAGAATGGTGTACTTAATCGGCATAGCAAGGAACTGCTCACGGTCGGGCTCAATGCCGCCGTCTGGGCTAGACGACGCGCGGTAGTAGTGGACAATGAGCGGGCGGTCACCGTCAAGGAACAGCACAATAAGTGCTACCTCAACCGGGGTGTACACCTTGGGCACTCGGATAATGCCCTTGTCACCGTCAAGGGTGGCACCGGCACCAAAACGGTGCTTAATCGGCACCGGGGACCACTGAACGGGCTGAACGGTCACCGTGTCGGTGGACGTAATCGGGCTAACCCGAAAGTCGGGGTCCTCCCATACGCCCATCTTTTCGCCGCCCTCGGTCTCGGAATCAATGCCGGGTAGGTCCTCAATAGACGTGTACCCTAGCCCCCGCCAACCGGTGCCAATCTCGGCGCGGCGGTCGCCACCGGTGAGCCACGCCTTGACCTCTTCGAGGCTCGGCGGCTCGGTGCCTACCTCGTTGTAGAAAACACCACCAACGCCGGGCTGAAATACCGCGTCGGCCTGATAGTCTGGCAACTTAATTGCCATTGCATTACCTCCATGTACGGATATACGTTGTATAGCTAGACATGACGCCCGGCCACTCGGGTGCCGCCGAGCTCGGTAACGCCGACGGCTCTACCGTACACACTACCCTAGCCGCCCTAGCGGCAACACCGTCGTACGACATGTCACCGAGGTCAAGCACCGCGTCGGCCACCTCATAATGCACCTTGCGTGCCTCACTCTCGCTACCCGCGTAGGTGAGCACACTAAAGGTGGCGGTGAAAACACCGCGGGTTAGCTCGGTGGCGGCACGCACCACCGGCTCGGTCACAATGCTCACCGGGGTGTACGTAGGGTCAAGCCCGGCGTCAACCTCGGTAACGACGGTGTGCTCGAGTACCTTGTCGGCCACCGCCGACCAAATAGCGGCGTGGTGGTCTAGGCGTGGCTGTAGTGGTTCCATGCCTCAAGCCTACTAGGCGCCGTACACGGCATTGAGCAACACACGGTGACCGGGTACCCACGACACGCCACGCTTGCCGGTAGCCAAGTGGCCAAACTCAATTGCCACGGCGGCGGGGTCATCACTGTAGACCTCACGGTCTACAACGCCCGACTTGCCCGGCGTCGTGCCGACCTTGAGGGAATTAAGGTAATGGCTAGTGTCCACGTGACGGGCGGCGCCCGCCTTGGCACGCGCCAAAATGACCGCCGCGGCCTTATCCAACTCGGGTTGAATGCCCGGCAATCGGGCAATTTTCACGCCCGTGCCCTTGTAGACGTTGGCCATGAGCTACCACGCCCGGCGTTGACTCTTGGCGCTCAAAATAACGACGTCACGACTCGTTGCCCGGCTTGACCGGTGCCGCTTGGGGCGCGCTACGACCTCATACGTGGTGCCCGAGGCGTCAAGTACCTCACTCAAGTCGTCACCGGGGAACCTTTTACAAATAAAGCGCATGGTGTCGTACACGGCCTTGCCCGCCCCGCCGTACCGCTCTACGTCGGCTTGTGTGCTCGGCTGTAGCCGCCCCGTAACAAGAACACGGCCTACCTCGGCCTTATCTGCCTTGCCACGCTCATTCACAATTGACCGGTAAAGCACCACGGTTACCGTGTGCGTAGCACCCCGAGTGAGCAAGCTCATTGCCAACCTCCGTACGGGTCGGTCACGTCGTCGGCGTACCAAGGAAAACCGTAACGGGTACCGTCGGGTACGTAGCCGGTCGGTTGGTAGGCATCACCGCGCGTGGTGCTCAAGGTCATTACGTTGCCGGTCTTGCGTGCCGTACGGTATCCAACCAACACGCCGCGCTCGGTATCGGTGAACACGTCGGCGTTGGTGACCGAGGCGTCAAGGCCATAGGAATAGTCGCCGTCACTCTCACGGGTGAATCGGTCGGGGTTGGTGTACAACCGGCGGGCGGCCAAGCTAATGACCGACTGAACCGCCGGGGGTACGTTGTCAATCGTCCACGTTGACCGGTTGGCAATGAGCTTGGCGGTGTTGCTCACCACCTCAAGCGCCCAATCGGCAAGGGCGTCGTCAAACGTCACGGCGTCACCGAGTGACCGGCGCAACGACTCGGGCGTGACAAGGTGGTTAGCGTTCATACCACTAAGCCTAGTTTCTTGGCAACCCACTTAGCAAGCACATGGAAAACGCCCCCTACCAAAAGGCAAGGGGCGATACTACATTGAGCCGTAAAAGCTCACGTAGTTCGGTTACTGGGCGGGGCTAGGGGCGGGGCTAGGGGTAGTGCCCGGTGCCTTGTCAACCATAGTGTCGGCGCCGTCCAGCTTGACAATGCGCTTGGGGTCAAGAACCTGTGCACCTGCAAAAGTATCGACAACCGCACGGTCGGTGAGGTGGTCGGGGTCGTAGTCCTGCAAGTAGCGCATGGTAAAGCCCTCGGAAGCTACGGTAGACGCGAAAGCGGCGCCACGCGGTAGCGCGGTAGTGCGCGTGACCAGCGTGATAGCGTCACGCTGGAATGCGTACGCGGCGTTGGGGTCAATAGCGTAATCAACGACAATGTTGAATCCGTACAGTCGGCCAATAGTCGCGTCACGCAAGGTATCCTGTGTACCCGCCTCATTGACCTTGTTGAGGTTATCGAGGCCGAGAAGCGCGGCCTCCCAATTGGCGCCAACCGCAAGGTAGCGGCCATTGAGCGGCACGCCACGCTGGCCGAGAAGCTGGTGCGCCGCGCGGATAACGCCCGGCACGTCGTCACGGTAGGTTGCCTTGAGGTCGGCGGCCTTAACGCTCACCGCGCTTGCAAAACCGGCAAACGTGGTGCCCGCCTTTTCAAGCGCCTCAAGGGTGGCGTACGCGATGCCATTCTCGCCAACATACGGCTTAGACTCGGCGGCCGAGGCAGACACGTCAAAGTTGGCAAGCAGACCGGACTTAACCGAACCAAAAGCGTCAATGACGACCTTGTTGAGGTGCTCGGCAACCGACTCGGCCATTGGTGCCACAACCTGTGCCTCAAGGGACTCAAGGGTAAAGGTCACAAAATCGTCGGGTAGCTTGACCGCTTGGTAAACCTGATCGGAAATCTTGACCGAGGTGTACGGCTGTACAAGGTCGGTGTACGTAATGGCGTCACCGTTGGTACGGTTCTCGGCGGTGTACACACGCGCCTTGTCAATCATTACCGGGCGCTTGACGGTCACCGAGGCGCCACGACCCGGCGTAAATTCCGTGCTGTAGTCGGTGTTGACAAGGCGGGCAAGCGTGGACTGGTACCGTACGGCGGCAAGCGTAGACCGTGCCGCCTGTTCCGGCGTGTAAAGCTGGTGTGCCATGTGGCTTATTCCTTTACGTGTTGGTTAGCGCTTGTAAATTCTAGCGCCAATGTTATCTAGGTTGGTCTCGTTGGCCGCCGCGTTAGTCGGGTCAACCCCACCGCGTCGTGGGTTGTTCCCACGCTCCACCGGGCCATTACTCGGGGTGACACGCCCATTGTAGCCAATAACCGCCAAAAGGTCGGCGGCATTGCTTTCAAGTTCTTCCACCGTGTCACCGGTGAGAAACTTGAGCATATCGCCGTCAAGCCCTGCATTGAGCGCCACGGTGAGACGTTCATTTTCACGCTGTACCTTATCGCGGGCGCCCTCGGCGTCCTTGAGTCGGCCACGTAGGTTGACGTTCTCACGCTGTACCTTGCTCACACGGCGGCGCACCTTGGCGTCAAGGGCGTCAAGCTCGTCGTCGTCAAGTTCGTCGTCACCCTCGGCGTCACTCTTGGCGTCGTCGTCGTCGTTGGGCTTGGCGTTCTTGTCGTCGTTAGACTTGGCACCCTTATCGTCGTCGGGCTCGGCGTTCTTGCCGTCGTCACCCTCGGCGTTCTTGCCGTCGGCATTGGCGCTATCGTCGTTGGCCTCACCGGCCGCCGGGGCCTCGGTGTTGTCAACGGTCTTAACGTCGTGTGCCGCGTTATTGGCGTTGTCGCCGTTGGACTCACCGGCCGCCGGGGTCTCGGTGTTGTCAACGGTCTTAGTTGTGGCGTCGGCCATTGTCTAGTTACCTCCCAAGGGTAAAAAGTCGTTCATATGCCGACCTCCACGGGTCGGCGTCACCTACATAGTACCCAATCGCCGGTTAGCGTGGTCAATGTTCTTGTTGAGGCGCTTAAGCTGTACCTCAATGGCTTGTGCCGGGCCGGGTTGGCTAGGTGTTTGCCCCCGCGCCTCAAGTTCGGCAAGCTCACGCTCAAGACCGGCGCGGCGCACATACATGCCCTTTAGCGTCTTTTCCAGCTCGGCCTTGCTATCAATCTCGCTAATCTGCTTGCGCCCCTTGCGCTTGCCCGACTTGCGCATTTTGTCACGACCGTATTGAGGTGCCGAGGCCGCCACCTTGTCCGTATCGGCGCTACCGCGTTCTTCACCCGGCAACGTTCCCGACTCTTTATAGCGGCGCCAATATCCGAACGGGTCCTTACGCCCCGCGGCCACCTCGGCCCACTCTTTAGCCAACTCGGCCGAGCCCGGCGGCAAGTCGGTGGCCGACCGACCATAAACCGGCTCAAGCGTACATTCACAACCGTCGTGCACCTTAAAGTCACCGTCACCGGCAAACAAGTCATTGCTACCGGTAAAGGCGTCACTACGGTAGACCGCCCCACGACTTGCGAGCATGGCACAAAACGGGCAAGGGTCGTTATCCACCACGCGGGCATAGCCAACCGCGCCCCGGTTGCCGGTGCGTACCTCGGCGGCCAACGGGGCGCGCCCGCCGTCGGCAACATGCCTAACCACCTTGGCGGCTACGGCGTCGGCGGCCTTTTGCTTGGCCTCGGCCTCGGGTACGCCCTTAGCAATCCGCGCCTTGGCTACCGCTACACCCGAGGTGTGTAGCTCGGTGGCCACCTTGCGCGGGGGTATGAGGTCGTCAATCGGGTCGTGACCGCCCCAATCAATCACGGCGTCGGGGTCGGTATAATCCTCAAGAATATCAACGTCAATGGCGTACCGGTCGTTATCCTCGGGCGCCAATTCACTATGGTCAATAAGCCCGCGTAGCTCAACCCGCCTAAACGCCTCAAGGTACTCGGTAGCCGTGTCATACGCCATGTCTCTACCTGCCACCACAAGGGGTAGCGCTTGGCGCACAAACTCGGCGCCCGAGCCGTCAAGGTCGTCAAGTTTGACTATCCCTAGAAACAACTCACGTATAGCCGCTACCACCGCGGCGGTAATAGTCGTTTGAGCCGCCCGGTTAGCCTCGGTGAGCTCACGACCGGCACTAGTATGAGCCACCTATCTACCCCTCGGTAGTCGGCATGGACGTCTCGGCACTACTAGCCGAGTGACGGCGCAAAACAGCGGTGAGCGGGTCATTAGCCGTATCCTTTTCGGCCAATCGTTCCCATTCTTGCACGTCACTACGCTCAACGCCCGGTATGCGGTTCCATAGACCACGTGCCGGAATCTTGAGCATACTAGCCGCCTTGCCGAGCGCGTCAACGGCTTGGCTCATGGAACGAATTTCCATGTCCTGCCACGTCACACGGGTCATATCGTCGGCGGCGGCCTCGTCCATGCCAGATACCGAGGCGGCAAGCCGCAACATGCGGCCATACGACGCGCCCGCGTTGACCTGCCGCTCATAAACCTTTTGGGTAAGCGGTGACCGAGCGGCCGCCAACGCCTCGGCATTGAGGTTGACCAATTGGCCGGTAAGCGCGTGCGCCGGTGTTTGCGATACCGCCGCCAACGCCTCAATGTCGGCACGCCACGCCGTCACAAACGTGTCAAGACCGGTGGCGTCAAGCGTGCCAAATTTAGTTTCGGCGTCCTCACTAATAAGAATGTCCTCTTGTGCAAGGCGCATTTTCTCTTGAGCAATCGCGGCGGCCTCGGCGTCGGCGTCGTCCTCAATCACCGGCAAGTCCATACCGGCAATTGTGCGCACTTTCCAAGAATTGAAATGTTGCGCAAGCAAACGGTCGTATGAGGTCTTATTAATGCGTGACGCGGTAGGGATAAAGGGGACGACCTCACCAACAACATGCCCGTCAAGGTCAAGCATGTTGGCAAAACGCACCACCGGGGTTACACCGACGCCGTGGTGCACAACCTCGGTGACCACATACGGCGCGTCGTCACGGTCAATAATGCTGTACGCAAAATGAGGGCCGTACAGCCGGTACCGACGTTCACGCGCCGACGCGCTCAACGCCTCAAGGGCATACTCGGGGTAAAGGTCGGTGCCCGCGTCAACCCAACGACACGCCATACGGCGCGGGCTCAAGCACCTCATACGTGCCGTATCAGCCCCATTGTCGGTAGCGGGCATGACGACGCCATACGTGTGGCCGTACGCCACCATGGCACGATGGTTGCCCACTTGGTGAGCTTGCATGTTGTTGCTTAGCCAAATACGCCACAAGTCGGGCACCGCGCCGTCGGCACCAACCACATTGTCCACGTACATGGCTTGAGCTACGTTAGTGACCACCAAGCCAAGCCACGGCGTACGTGCGAGGTCGGCTAGTGCCTTGTGCTCACGGCTTGCCTTGGGCGGGGTACGAAAACCATGAGCCGTGCCGGGGCTAATCCAACTGTCAACGTTGTCGGCGTCGATACGTTGCTTGTCAAGGGTGGTCTTAAGCGCCTCGGCAATGGTACGCACTACCTCGGCCTCAAGCGGCTGTACATTTTCCATTTATGCAACTCTCTTACGTCTCTTGGGCTTAACGGGGTCCATGTCAAGTCCTTTTACCGCCAATGTTACCGCCCTCAAGGGCGCAAGTGATACCTCGGCGGTACCTTGCGCCCATGTCCACGCCGTCTTGCTTGAGCCTACTAATCGGCGCTTGGCCGTATACGCGGCGTCGTCAAGAAAACTTGAGCCGTCGGCGGGGTGGACAATGTGAGGCTCATACACGCCCGTGTCGGGGTCCTTGCGGGTAAGCCGGTCGTAAAAATCGGCGGTACCCGTGGTGAGGTCACGGGTTGACGCCATGGTGACCGGAACACCGGCCGCGATAAGGTGAGGCGCCACCGCCGCGGCACCACTGAATGAGTCCACGACCACGCCCGCCCACGCCTTAGACTTGCTGTAACGCGCCTTAGCCGCCTCGGCGCACCATGCGGTACCGCCCTTTTGGTCAAGAATCTCAACCACAACGCGGCCGTCGTCAAGCTCGGCGGCGCCCGCTAACACGCTCATGTCTCTATCCTCGGTGACCTCAAGGGCAAGTGAGCGCTTGACTACCGCGTGCCCGGCAATGTCGTTGGCGGTAATCGCCGCCCGCTGCCACGTCTCGGCGCCAATAATCGCGCTACGCGCCTTATCCGCCCACACGCCCAAGCGTTCACGCTTGTAACGCTCTTCGTCCATTGCCTTGAGCTCGGCGCCGCTAATCCAATCCCAATCTTGGAAATACCCGAGGCTTGGGTTGGCCTGTTGACACGCGGTAACGCTATCCCACTCGTACCGGTCAATGTCGGCCGACCACTCAAGGTAGGTAAGGAACTTTTCTTTTTCCGGTGCCTTGAGCGCCCGGTTGCGCAAATTTTCCAGCACGTCGCTTGAGTCCATACCGGCGCTTGAGGTGTACCACACTTGAGGCGCGGGGCGCGCCGACAAGGTAGGCAAAAGGTCTGAAACAAGCTCGGTGGAAATCTGAAATGCCTCATCAAGAATCACCAAGTCGCCCGACAAGCCACGACCGCCGCCGTTTTGGCGCGCCAAAAAATCACACCGGCGCCCATCTTTGAGCACAACGGCGGTGTTGTCGGTGGACGTCGGCATTGACTGTACAAGGTCGTGCAAGTCGGGCACCTTGCGTATGGCCTTAACAAGCTCACGGTGGGCGCTACGCGCCGTTTTGAATTTATGCGCCGTGTGCACCTGTTGCTCTTCACCGAACAAGAACAACCCGGCCAACTCACGTGCCAAGACAATGACGTTCTTGCCATTCTGTCGGGGCAATACAAGGCCGACCTCAAACGCCGACCACTTGCCGCCGGTACGCTCACCAAGCGCGTTACGCAACACAAGTTGTTGCCACGGCAACATGTTTAGGCCGCATATCTCGGCTAGGTCAATAGCGTCGTCGGCGGCGGTTGTATGCCACAACGGCGCCACCATATACGTAGGTGTTTGCGTACCAATCGTCGGTGACTTAGGCACCTCGGCGGTCGGTAGCACCTCAAGCCGGGCGTCATTCTTGACGTGCTCGGGTAGCACTAGCGCCGTCGGCTTGCCCTCGGGGTCATACAACGTGCCCGGTGAATCGGCGGCGTTGTCACGCTCTACATCGGGCGCGGTCACCTATCATGCACCCCCTTGAGCCTCAAGGCGTTGCTTGCGCCGCTCGGCAAGCTGGTCAAGGGGCGACTTGGCTACCTTTTCGGCGGCGTCAACCTTAACCACGCCGAGGGTGGTAAGTGTTTGCCGTAGCGTCGTTTGCAACTGTCGTGCCTCACCAATCATGCCGTTGACGACAATAGGCACGCCAAGCTCGGTAGCTTGGTCAATGTCACCAAGCTCAAACCACATGGTTGACCGTGACGCCAACGCCGCGGCCAAGCGCTCAAGCCGGTCGGCGGTGCGGCACGCCTCACCGAGCAAGGTGAGTGCCGAGGTGTTGAGCTTGTGCGCTTGCGTTACCTCAATCCATAGCTCAAGACCGCGCGCCTTAAGCCAATCGGGCGGGGTGGGCACGCCCTCGGGCACCTTGCGCTCGGCGGTAGCCTTGGCGGCGGCCTTGTCGGGCTCGGGCGGTAGTTCCACCGGGCGCGGGTCGTTGGTGCCGGTCTCAAGCGTGTGCTCAATCGGCACGTGACGCCGCCGAGGCTTAGCCGGGGGGCTCGGTGTAATCGGCTCACCCGCCTTGCGTTGCCTAGACCGCTCATTGTTGGCTAGTCGGCAAGGGTCACATGGGCGTTCACCTCGGCGTTGGTGTGCTCGGTATCCCGCGTAGGTTCCACACCGGCCTTTAGGGTCGGCGGTCGGCGCCTTGCGTTTATTGCCTGTAGTGCGTGCCATTTTATCCACCTTTATGCATAAACCTTGTTCGGTTTATTCACTCATTTATTCATCATTGGGCTAATCCGTCTAAGTACACGGTAGTTGAGTGCGCCAACCCGGTCTAGTCCACTTGCTGCACCGTCGCTATCTTTCCCTATACCGGCAGGGGGGATGGACGCCGGACAAGGGGAGTCACCCCCCACCGACCTGCGAAAACGCCGGTGGCATACACGTGTCCTAGTCCGTAAATAGTCCGCATAAAATGCGTAAAAATAAATAATATGCAAAACACCAATGAATAATATGCAATGTCTATGCACTCACTCATTGGTATGTAGCTCACCAGTCAAGCAAGGTCGGTGGCGTTGCACCTCGCTTGGTCTTGCGCCCGTCACCACGCGCGGCGTTGCATGAGCGGTGAGCGGGTTTAACCTCACCGTCAATGTCACCGCCTCGGCTCAAGGGCACAAGGTGGTCAAGGGTAAAGGCGCGCCCGTGTGTCGGCGGTAGGTTCATGTCGATAGCACCACCACATAGCCAACACACGGCAAGGGCGGGGTCATTGTTTAGGCGCTTGCGCCACGCCTTTACTTTTCGTTTCCACGCGCCCGAGTCCATGCGCACATTGGTTGACCCTCGGCGCTCACGCGCTACCGCGTCGGGGGCGGCCTTGTCCCGCTTGCGTGCCACGGGCTATGCACCCCGCTTGTCGTACGCCCCCATGTCGGCGGCCGGGGTCGTGAGCGCATTGAGGGCGTCGGGGCGCAAGCCCGACCATGCTGCCACAACCTCACCGTCACGTGTGACCTCAACCACCGGCGTGCCTTGCCACCCCTCGGCCTTGAGGTGAGCGGCGGCCGTGTCGTCGGTCGTCACGTCCACGTGGTCGTACGATATGCCCAACTTGTCTAGCTTGCGCATGGTGGCCTTACACGGCATACACCCCGGTTGGCTATACACGGTTACATTGTCCATGGTGGTGGTTGTCCTTTACTTGTTGCGCTTGTCACCGGGATACATGCCCGTCATGCGCTTGTGCATGAGGTTGCAATACCCCTTGGCACGCGCGCCGAGGTAGGGCGATAGGCTGGCCACACACCGGGTAAAGTCACCCGAGGTACCCCAACCAATCTTGGCCGCGCCCGGCCCATGTTCCCAATAGTCACGTAGGCGCTCGGCATTGCCGTCGCCCGGCCTGTAATCTCCCATGCCCTACACCTTACCGCCGCGTGTGTCTGCCATGGCACTTGCCGTAGACCGCCCGTTACGGTGGCCATGCTCAAGCCCTGCACGGTACGCGGCGTCAATGAGGTCAAGAACTGTGCCGAGCTCGGCCACCGCCCGCCACTTGGCCGGGTCACCGACGCCTCGGGCCTTGTGGACAATGAGCCCGCCGAGCACGTCGCGGTTGGACTCACGCGCGCACGTGGCCACTTGGTCGACCACTTGGCTAAACCACGCCGCCCACGTGGGCTTGGCAACGTCCTTGACCTGTAGCACGACGCGCCCGGCCGGGTGCTCGGCTATTACGTCACCGAGGTCGTCATTGAACCCGGCGCGGGTCTTGAATGAACCGGGGTAACGCGCGTGCGCTAGGTCACGCACCTTGCGCTCGGCGGAGTCACCTTTACGCTTGTTGGCATTGGCCATGAGCTCACACCGCCTTTACCGCGTATAAGCCGTACATACCTACCGCCGGTTCACCCGCACCCCCGTCGCTACGGCGTACGTGGAAGTCTAGGTCGTGCTCGGCGTAGCGGTCGTTGTACTTGGCGGCGGTGGTCGTGGCTACGTTCACCGACTCATACACGCGTACAAGCACACGGCCGCGGGCGGCCACGGCGGCGGTAATGGTTGCAACGCGGGCGCGTTGTCCTTGCACAAATAGCGGCTCAATCATAGGTAAAGGGTACCCGGTTTATCGGGGTCATTAGTCGTTGTCTTGGCAACCTCGGCGTACACCTCGGGGAACTCGGCCTTAAGTCGCTTGCTGTCCACCCGTGTGGTGGTTTTGGCACCCGACTTGAATGTAAAGGCTCCACCGCCCGGTGTGGTGTGCTTGCCGACTCTATGCCCGACAACCGCCCACAACGCGGTACGCCCGGCGTAGTACAGTTTCTTGCCCGCGGCCTCAATGGACTTGCCCAAGCGTGCCGAAGTAAGCACGGCGTCGGGGTCAAGTAACTCGGGCGTGTCTACGCCCTCAAGCTCGGCGGCGGTGGACGTGAGCGCGTCAATAATTGCCCCCACGGCCTCGGCGTACACCTCGGAGCCTTGCGCGCCCCAATAGTTGAGCATGGTGACGGCCTCGGCGGCGGGGTTGTCAGTTCCCATGAGGTCGGCGTTACCCATGACCGCCGCGGCGTCATTGTTCCCCACGGCTGGGGCCTTATCTGCCAACGCCTCGGCTCGGCGGGTCTTTTCCACCTCGGCCGCGGCCTTGTTGTCTAGGTACTTTTGTACCTCTTGGGGGTCAAAAGGGTTGGGGGGCGTTGTAGCCATGTCGTGAGTCCTTACGTGTTGAAAACCTTGATTCCAACGCCGTGAAACCACCGCGGCGTTGGCCTGTTTCCACCATAGTACCTCTTAGTACCCTGTCGCAACTTGGCCGGGGCAAAAAACACTTAAATTTTCTCAATGCTGCTTTGGCAAGCTGTGCGGCGCCGAAAAGGCAGTTGCCGACACAGTAGCATGCGCTACCAAATCAGCAAGCGGGTTATGAGCTGTGAAAATACGCTTTGTGCGACCTGCGGGTTTGTCGATTATGTTAGTTCTTGGACTACGGTTTATTGACTCTCGGAAGCCTAATGTGCTAATCTTTGGAAGCTCTAACGTTGGCTTTCGGAAGCTATAGTAGTCGGTTCCCGGAAGCAACAACAACAACGTTTGGAAGCTAACCACTTTGACCCCCGCATAACGGCGAAAACACGCCATTTATGCCCTAATTCTGTGAGGTAAATCACATGGAAAATAACCCGTTTGCCCGCTTTTCTGCCGCCAAGGCCGAGAAACCCGACACGCTAAGGGGTACTGTAAACGCCCCTCAATCCGAGCCCGCCGACGCGCCCGCCAAGGCCAAGCCCGCCGACACACTCACCGGTTGGGGCACGCGGCGGCGCAAGCTCACCGACGCCGAGGTTGAACAGTTGCGCAAGGCGTATAAGTTCCGCCGTGACCTAGCCGAGTCCGCCGAGTCCGCCGACGACTGGGAGACTGTCAACGACACACTCAAGGGCGTTGCCGCCGAGTCTGACGGCCTTGTGACCGCCTCGGCGCTCAACCGCCTTGTCCTTGGTGAGTCGTACGCCGACGCCCCCGGCCCGCTTGACTCGGCGCGTATCGCCCGCCGCGCTCACAACAAGGAATTGGCTAACCGACTTGGTGGTGACGTGGCGCGCTCAATGTCTCGGTCGTCTTTTAGGGACGCCACCCCCGCTTACGTCGTCATTGAGGTCACCCGCCCCGACGGGGTAACCAAGGAATACACCTACCCGGCGGGCACGGTTGTCACCTTGCGTACCGGTGAGGGAACCACGGCGGCTAAGCCCGACAAGGCCGAGGGCAAGGACACACGCGGAGCTAAGAAAAGGTAGGCGCGCCCGCTTGCATGTGTAATAAAGGTACTGTAGGGTACTAAGTACACGGCCGCCACACCGGTGGCCACGACCTGTAAAGGACTCACCCTAATGTCTCGTAGCTCTACCTCCCTCAAAAAGACGTACAACGCGGTCATTACCGCCCGCGTTGTTGCCCGTGACCAACTTGCCTTGCTAACGACAACCGCCCGCCCTACCCGTCGTGAGGTATCCATGCACACGGTGGCGTTCACGGTGCTTGCGTGCATTGCCTATGACGACGTGCTTGAGCCTATCCACACCGCCGGGGTAACCGTGCCCGCTCGCGCCGGTGACGACGAAAAGGCCATTGTGCGCCGGGCGGCTAAGGCACACGGCGGGGTGACTCACCGCGCGTGGTGGGAATACGACGCCACCGCGGGCACCACCGAGCTTGCCGACGTTGTACTTGAGTGGGCGGGCAAGTTGCCAAGTGATGTGCCGTTGTCGGCCTACACCGGCCTTACCGCTGTACCCGACGACGACAACCTGTATGAGGTCTTGCACGGTGCCGACGACTATGACGCCTAACAAGTGGCGCCCGCTTGCCCCGACACGCCCGCATGAGGTGGCCGTGGCGTTGCGTAACCGGGCGGTGAAAATTGACGACGATACCACCGCCGGGTACCTCATGTTGGCCGCCGAGACTATTGAGCGGCACGTCAAGGACGACCGGCCGACAAGGACTAGAAAGAAATGACCGATTACCGTAACCGGCACCGTACACGCGCCGACCTTGCCCTTGGCCATTACCTTGCTACCGCTCGGGTGGCGCGGGGGCTTACACAAATTGAGGTTGCCGAGAATATGACCGACGCCACCGGCGCGCGGTGGTCTCAAGTCACCGTGTCGAACATTGAGCGGGGGCGTACCCCGTGCACGGTGGTGCAATACGTTCAGTTGTCGTGGCTGTATGGCATGGATACCTCGGAATTGCCGGTTGACCTCACCGAGGCCACCGTGCCGTGTGAGGTGTTGCCCGACGACAACAACCCGCGCCCAAGGGTCATGCCATGAGCCGCCCGTTGTGTACTAGTGCGCACTGTACCCGCCCGGCTATGAGGCGTGAGGTGTTGGCGGCCAAGCTCGGCGCCCGTGGCGTGGCGGGGTTGTGCCCGTTGCACACAATACGCGCGGTGGTGAGGGTGGCGGCTCAAAACCAAGGGCGTACGGCATATCATAGTGACCCCGTGCCATTGGCCGAGTGGATAACCGCCGCCCGCTCTAGTGCCACCTTGACGGTTGACGGGCTCACCGTGCACGACGTCACGCTTAGGGAATTGGCCGAGGTGACCGGTGTGACGCCTAAGACCTTGGCCGAAATTGGGGCGGGGCTCAAGACCTATGTGCACGCCTCAACGTGTGCCAAGCTCACGCCGTGGTTGCTCACGGTTGACCCGTCGCCGCGGGGTGACACGCTCACCGTTGGGCGCAAGTATTTGGTAGCCGACATGGCGTACGCCCCGCTTGGCACGGTGGTGGTTGACTCACGCGGTCGGGCGTGGCAACTGCGTGGCAAGTCTGAATACCCGCGGTGGTGCCCGGCTCACCTCAAGCGGTCTACTACCCCGCCGAGCTTGGATAATGGACCGGCGTGGCCGGTGCTTGTGGTGCACATACCGGCACGTGTGTATTCACGTACGACTTTCTAACCCGAGACGAAAAGGACACACCAACCTATGAGCAACGTGACAACGGTGCCCGGCGCCCCGCCGGTGGTACCCGACTACTCAACCTATGACTTGCGCCTTGCGTGTCACATGCACACCGGCGTTAACGCGGTGGACAAGGTGCACGACTACCTCACCGCGCCGGTGAGTGCTCGGCATGTGGCCATTGATATTGAGGCCGCCGGGCTTGGTGCCGCGGCATTCACCATGCGGTGTGTGACGGCGGCGTTTGACCTCGGTGAGGTGACACACTCGGTGTTGCTTGACCCGAGGCGTGCCGACCATGCCGAGGCCGTGCGCAAGCTCACCGACGCCGCCGACCTGCTCATTCTGCATAACGCGGCGTACGACGTACCCCCGCTTGTGCATTACGGGCTCATGTCCCCCGCCTCGGTGTACAAAACGTGGGATACCGTGGTGAGCGCTCGCATGGCCTACCCCGATACGCTTGTGCCCAAGAACCTTGAGGCGTTGGCCGGTCGTGACGACTTGCTTGACATGCCCGACAACGACGTGAGCATGAAAACGGCCTTTACGGCTCATGGCATTAGCACGACTAGCGCCGGGTGGGCAACCATGGATATTGACGCGCCGGTGTACCGCCTTGGCGCTATGGCCGACACGGTGGTGACCTTGAGGTTGGCGCCCAAGTTGGTTGACGCGGTGGTCAAGTGGCTCACCTCCAACCCTTTTGTTGACCCGCCGACGACGACCGAGGCCGCGCTTGCGTTACATGAGCGTGAGCAAGTGACCAACCGGGTCATGCTGGCCACCTCGGCGCGGGGGCTCAAGGTTGACGCCGAGTATTTGACCGAGTACACCGCCGAGCATGAGGCCGCGCGTGATAAGGCCGCCGAGGCGTTGACGGCCGCCGGTCTTGACCCCGAGGCGGGCAACCTTGGCGCGCTTGTGGTGGCTCACCTTGCCGAGCGTGGTGAGCTACCCGAGGCGTGGCCACGTACGGCCACCGGCAAGCCGAGTGCCGACAAAAAGGCAATGGCGTTGCTTGCTGGTCACCCGTTGGCCGAGGCTCAACAACAAGTAGCCAAGTTGGCCAAGGTCTCGGGCTACCTCACCAAGGTTGCCGACTATGCCGCGGTGACCGGGCGGGTGCACCCTCAAGTCGGTGTGCTCGGCGCCTCGGCCACCGGGCGTATGGCCTACCGTGAACCCGAGCTCCAACAATTCCCCCATGACGCGCGCGGTATCTTGGTGCCCGACAACCCCGGTGATGGTAAAGGGTGGACGTCAATAGACTGGTCAAGCATTGAGCCGGTTGTTGTGGCTAACGCCGCCGGTGACCGTGATTTTTTGGCCGGTTTTAACGACCATGGCGCCGACCTGTATGAGCCTATTGTCAAGCAAGCCGGGGTGACACGCAAGGTGGCCAAGGTGGTGCTCTTGGCGGCCATGTATGGCCAAGGCCGTGCGCTGTTGGCGTCAAATCTTGGGGTTAGTGAAGATGAGGCCGCGGTCATTCAAGGCAAGGTGTTTGAGGCCATGCCCGCTACTCGGCGTTTTCTTGACGGGTTGCGTACAACGGGTGACTCGTACGGCTTGACCATGACCGCCGACGGGCGCCTTTTGCCGGTGCCGAGTGACAAGCAAGGCCGTGTGATGGGCTACAAGGCAACCAACTACTTTACGCAGGGGACAAGTGCCTCGGTGCTAAGCGAGACAATCAACGCCATTTACCGCGCGGGCTTGGCCGAGCATATTCAACTTGCCATGCATGATGAACTCATTGTGTCCACCGAGGCCGCCGAGGCCGTGCGCGCCATTATGGAAACTCCCCCGGCGTGGCTTGAGTCGTTTGCAGGTCACAAGGTGGTGTTGCGTACGGACTCCAACCCGCTACCGACAAGGTGGTGCTACGTTTAATGAAAATCAATGTCTATAGGTTCATGTCGTACGTTGACAAGGGGAATGTTAACGAGTGTTGGCCTTGGCTTGGTGGGCATTTACCAAGCGGGTACGGCGTATTTAGCGTTAACGGCAAGAGTGTAGGTGCCCATAGGGTGGCGTACATAGTCCACGGCAAGGGTGACCCAACCGGCAAGGTGGTGCGGCACACATGTGACAACCCTAATTGTGTGAACCCGGCGCACCTTGTACTCGGTACCCAAGCCGATAACATGCGTGACCGGTTGATACGTGGCAAGTACGCCCGTGGTGAGAATGCGCATAACGTGCGCCTTACAACCGACACGGTTATTGAGGCGCGTCAACGTCGGTTGAACGGTGAAAAGATAAACGTTATGGCAAATCAGTATGGCGTTAATCGTGGCACCTTGCACAACGCTATTTACGGCGTGACGTGGGCACATGTACCCGGCGCACTAACTCTAGATAAAGGGGCACGCCGTGCCTAGCCAATGCCCAACGCCGTATAAGCAAGCATTTACCCATAAGGGTGACGCCATGGCGGCGTTGCACCGTCAAGCGCCCGGTCGTGGGCGGCGTGCCACTAAGGTGTACCGGTGTGAGTGTGGCCGGTGGCACGTAGCCGGGCCGAGGTGGCGGGTGAGTGAGGAAAATAGAAAACGGAACCACCGCCGTAAAGGCGGTTCACCTAGGCGTCGTCAACGTCGTCGTAACAAGTAACTTAAGGACTCATTTTCATGTATGGAAACACCAATTTTACCGCCGTTGTAGGCGGGGCACCGCGGCCTACCGACGACGTGAAAACGTGGGTAACGTTCGCCCGCTCGTTGGCTGGTATCGGCTTGCCGGTGTTGCTGGTCAAGCCGGGCACTAAAGAACCGTTGGACATGCGCACGGCCGCCGAGGTGAAAAAGGATACCGAGGCCGCCGACGGGGCTAAGACCGGTGGTGTGCACGTAGCTACCACGGATAAGGCGCGGCTCAAGTCATATGTCACCCGTGCGTTGGCCGACCCCGACAAAAAGCGCGCCAAGGGTACCCCGGCGCCGGTGGGTGGCACGCTCAATTGGGCGGTGAGGTTGGCCGACTCGGGGTACGTGGTGGCCGACGCCGACACGCCCGCCGAGGTGGCCGCGCTCAAGGCGTATCTTGCTAAGGCATATGGCGGTGAGGTACCCGGCGCTACGGTGCTCACGCCGGGTACCGCCGACGGGGTGCACACCGGTGGCGGTCATTGGTGGTTTAAGTTGCCCGAGGGTATGACCGTTGACCCTGACAAGGTACCGGCGGTGCTCAAGGTGGACGTTGACGGCCATGACGCCGGTTTTAGCTTGTACGTGGGCAATGCGTACGTGCTCATTCCACCTAGTGAGCGTGAGCCCGGCTCTTACCACTTGGTGAGCTCGGATAACCCGGCGCCCGAGGCTCTTGTTGGGTTGCTTGAGCGTGCGCTCAAGCAAGCCGACGACCGCGCCGCCGCCCGCGCCGAGTACAACAAGCGTGCCGCCGCCGGTGAACTCGGTACCTTGGCGCAACAAGTGGAACAGTGGGCCGAGGCAACGCCGTGGCATGAGGTGCTTGAGCCACACGGGTGGACAGATACCGGCACGGTGGACTCATGCGGTTGCCCGGTGTACACGGCGCCGGGGGCGCATTCTAGCCCTAAGTCGGCTACCGCTCACACGGGCATGTGCACCACGGGGCGGTATGACGCGCTCAACCCGCCACTCCACGTGTGGACAGACAACCCCGGTGCCGAGCTTGAGCGTGAAATTGCCGCCCGTGGTGGTTCCAAAACTCTTAGCAAGCTCACCGTGTGGTGTGCGTATGAGCATGGCGGGGACATGGCCGCCGCGCTTGCCGCCGCGGGTATTGAGCGTGACCCGAGCGGGCACGTGTTTGGCCCCAACGCCGACCCGGTGGAACTTGCCGACGCCAACGCGGGCGTGAGTGAGGTACACACCAACGACAACGTGGGTCTTGCACAACCGGGTACCTCGGTCATGGATACCGCCGCGGCCGGTGACGACGCCGAGGTGCACCCCGAGCATGTTGACCCGGCTAGGCAACGTCGTCGTGCGCCGCGCCCGGCTCTTGACCTTGAGAACAACCACTACACGCCCGACGGTCGTGAGGTGTGGGCATATTGGGGCAAGGACAAGCCGACCGACCCCGAGGCGGCTAAGAAATTGCGTGCCACGTTGCCGCCGTGGGCGCCGTTGTCGGCGTATAAGGACATGCCGCCAACCGAGTACATTGTTGAGGGGTTGCTTGAGCACCGGGGCATGTGCTCGGTTATCGGTGACTCGGGCGTTGGCAAGTCGGCGGTGGTGCTTGACATGGCGGCGCATATCGCCGCGGGCAAGCCGTGGCATGGTCGGCGCACTATCCAATGCCCGGTGGTTTACGTGGCCGGTGAGGGCGTGGCCGGAGCGGTGACGCGCTTGCACGCTTGGGAACGTGCACACCGTGATTACTCCATTGGCAACAACATTTACATTGTGGAAGAAGCGCTACTACTCGGTAGTAGTGGTGAAAATTGGGCGTACATTGCCGAGCAATGCATTGCGGTTGGCGCGGGGCTCATTGTGTTTGACACGCTGGCACGCATGGCCACCGGTCTAGATGAAAACAGCGCCACCGATATGGGCAAAGGCGTGACAATGTTCAACCGCTTGCAGGTGGCCACCGGCGCCGGTGTGCTGTTGGTACACCACACCGCCCGCGGCTCAAGTCACGCCCGAGGCTCAAGCGCGGTGCGTGGCGCGGTCGATAGTGAGGTGCTTGTCACCGACGTCATGGTTGACGGGCGCCCTTTTGCTACCGACGGTGACGACCGGCCGGTTGACGCCGACGGTGAGCTATTGCCGGGCAAGCCGCTCACGGTCAAGGCGGTCAAGCAAAAGAACGCTACCGACGGTGACCACCTGTACTTGTGCTTGACCGAGCGGTATGACTCGGTGGTTGTTACCGACCTCGACGGCAACGCCGCAACGCCTAAGTTTGCGCACGGTGGCGGTACCTCGGTGGTGGCCGCCCTTGCCGAGTCCATTGAGGATACCGCCGAGCGGGTGGCCGACTATGTGGCACGGTATCGCTCGGGTGAATTGTTGCCGACCATGGCCGATATTGCCCGCGGCGTGGTGCCCGACCGTGCGCACGTGGATAAGGCTAAGGCGTGGCGGGCTCATATCGGGTTGGCGGTGGATAAGGCGCTTGAAAAGCGACTGTTTTACAAGGTCGGCGCCGGTTTTAGCACTAACCCGCCATTAGATTAGTTTTCAACTTGCATGTGTAATAAAGGTACTGTAGGGTACTAAGTACACGGCAAGGGACAAGCCCTAAGCCGACAACCTGAAAAGGACTCACACCATGAGCAAGCACCGTAAAGGTATCAACCCCGAGGCGGTCACGGTGGCCGACCTTGGTCGTGCACCGGTACATAAGCCGCCTACTGCATATGAAACGTTTGCCGCGCTCATTGTCATACTCGTGTTCATTGCCGTCGTCGTTGGCGTCGGTTCCCTTATTGCGGCGGCGGTGTAAATGCGCGCCACCTTTGAAAAGACCCTCACCAAAACGCCCGCCGGTGAGCAATACCTATGGCGTGTCGCCCCCGACAAGGTGGCGGCAACGTTCGCTACCCACGTCATTACGTCGTCGGTGAAATACAGCTATGTACGTGAAACAATGGCGTTTTGGGCTAACTCGGCCGGTGAAATTATTGACTGGGTTGAATTGGCGTGTGCCGCCCCCGGTGAGCATGTGGCATGTCTTGAGGCGGCCGGTTTTGAGGTTGACCATGACTAGCGTGCCAACCCCTGACGATTATGCACCCGAGGTTACCCGAGGCGCCAAGCGCCTACATCGCGCCTTTTACAAGCGCAAGCTAGGGCCGTGGGAATCTGTCATTACCCCGTGGCAATTCTTGACCGACGGCCAACGCGGTGAGTTCTTGAGGGTAGCCGCCCTATTCCATGCTGCCGAGTATGTGCATGACGGCAACCGTGACAAGGTGGTTGCCGAGGTGGCGCGTGAGCTCACCCCCGACGTACCCGACGACTACCCCGCCGACAAGCTCACGGCCTACGTGGCTGACCGATATACCGAGTACGGCAATGCCTACCTTGACAAGGACTAGCGCATGACCGAGCCACGTAAGCTACGCCCCTATCAAGCCGAGGCGGTCACCGAGGTCGTTAAGTACTGGTCAACCCCCAACCTTGAGCGCTACACGCCCGTTGTCGTGTTGCCAACCGGCACGGGCAAGTCAACGGTTATTGCCAAGCTAGCCACCGAGGCGCGCCGCCTTGGGTTGCGTGTGCTCATGCTGGCACACCGGCGTGAGCTACTTGACCAAATGGCGGCCTCGGTAAGCGCGGTATCACCCGACATACCACCGGTCGGCATTGTGCAAGGTGAACGACACGCCCCCGAGGCCGATATTGTGGCCGCGTCGTTTCAAACGTTGGTATCTAGCCCGCGGCGGCTTGCCGAGCTCGGGCGGCGTGAGGTGGTGCTTGTGGACGAAATGCACCATAGCGCCGCCGAGACATACAAGGGCGTGCTTGACGACCTCGGCGTAACCAAGCACGACCCGGCCGCGCCGGTGTTCGCGTGTGGCTTTACCGCCACTGCCTCACGCGCCGACGGCGGGCTTGGCGAAATTTGGGACAAGGTGGTGTACGAAAAGTCGTTAAGCTGGGCTATTAAGCAAGGCTACTTGGTTACACCACGTGGCTTGACCGTGGTGTTGCCCGACATGGACCTAACCAAGGTCACGGTGCGCGCCGGTGACTACGCCGCCGGTGAGCTTGAGCACGTCATGCAAGCGTCGGTGGACACAACGGTTGCCGCCATGCTCACACACGCCGCCGGTCGGGCGTCAATTGTGTTTGCCGCCGGTGTGGAACACGCCGAGGCGTTGGCCGCCGCGCTTACCTCCAATGGTGTGCGCGCCGCCGCCGTGACCGGTGCCATGAGCGCCGAGGCGCGCGCCGAGGTCTACACGGCCTTTACCGAGGCCGACCTTGACGCCATGGTGACCGTGCAAGTGCTCACCGAGGGCGCCGACTTTCCACGGTGTGACGCCGTGGTTATGGCGCGCCCGACGCGCTCACAAACGTTGTATAGCCAAATGGTTGGCCGCGCGGTGAGGTTGTACCCCGGCAAGACCGACGCCCTTGTGCTTGACCTTGCGGGCGTGACTCGTGACATGTCACTTGTCACCCTGCACGACTTGGCGCCCGAGGCGGCAACGGCGCGTGTGTCACCGACCTCAACCGACGACCCCGGCCAAGATGAACCGGCGCCTAAGCCCGAGCGCAAGCAACGTATTGGCGTGGCCGACCTTGAGCACATTGACTTGCTTGCGGTATCCCCTGCCAATTGGTTGGTGACCCCCAAGGGCGTGCGTTTCCTTGACGTCGGCAACAAGGCGTTTGTGTTCTTGTGGCCGCCTCACCCTGAAAACTCGGATAAGGTGACCGTCGGCGTGGTGCACACACCGCCCAAGACCGGTGACGGTTGGCTATATAACGGCTATGCCGGTGAGCTTGCCGACGCCATTGAGGCCGCCGAGCACGCCGCCAACACGTACGGCCAATTGCCCCCACGGCAAGCCCCATGGCGTAACCGGGCAACCCCTAGCCAAGCGCAAGTGAACTTAGCTAAGTCGCTCGGCATTGCCGACGCCGACGACAAGACACGGGCGCGTTTAAGCGACGACATATCCACGGCGTTGGCCACCAAGCGCCTTGACCCTTTTGCCAACTAAGAACAAGTAAGGACTCACACCAATGGCAATTGACTACACGGTACGGCACGTTGACCGCGCCGAGGTACGTGACTTTATTGAGTCACACCACTATTCACACAACATTAACGGGTTGCGCGTGGCTCACTGTTTTGGCTTGTACGACGGTGACCGTATGGTTGGCGCCATGCTATACGGCGGCCTTGCCATGGCTAACGCATGGAAGAAATACGGCGATAGTGACGCCGAGGTTCTTGAGCTACGCCGCCTTGTGCTCATTGACGACACGCCACGCAATAGTGAATCGTTTTTCATTGGCCACACCCTGCGGTGGCTCAAGAAAAATACCGCGGTAAAGACTATCGTGAGCTACGCCGACCCTAATTATGGGCACTCGGGCGTAATCTACCGTGCCACCAACTTTGAGCATGTCGGCATGACCGCCCCCGGCAAGGTCATTATGTACGACGGCAAAAAGTACCATGACAAGGCCATACGTACGAAATACAAGGGCAAGCTAAAACCTTTTGCTAAGGAATTGCGGCAAGCCCTAGCCGACGGCAAGGCCGAGTACGTCAAGCAACTACCCAAGCACATTTACGTGTACAGACTACGCAAGTAAAGGACTCACACCATGACAAGTATTTTTGCTACCAACGCCACCGTCGGGGGGAACTCTACCCCGGTGCACAAGTTCCCCCTGCCACCCGAGGGGCGACAATTCCGCCCCACGTACGTGCGCGGCAAGTACTCGTTGCCCAACCCGACGCCGAGCAACGGCAAAATCAAAGACACGTTCACCCGTGTCACCACCGGTGCACACGCACTAGATGAAACGACCGGCCTAGACAAGTGGAAAATGCGCAACGTTGTGCTCGGTATCCACCAACAACCCGAGTTGCTTGACCGCATTGACCTGTTTGCCGAGCCTTATGAGGTCACACGTACGCTTAACGACGTGGCCGCCAAGGCTAGTGACGCCGCAGGGGCTAGTGAGGCCGCCGAGCGGGGTACCGCCATACACGCATGGACCGAGGCCGTTGAGCGTGACGGTATGGACGTGGCCGACGTGCCGACCGAGTTTAAGCCGTTCGTGACCTCGTACCTTGCCGCACTTGAGCGGGCGGGCATTGAGTCGGTGCCCGAGCTCATTGAGCGCATTGTCTGGCATAAGGGCACCGGGTGGGTAGGCACGTTTGACCGTGTGTACCGTCTTGCCGACGGCACGCGCGTCATTGGTGACGTCAAGACCTCTAAAGACTTGAGGTATGGATACCTCGGTTTTGCCATGCAATTGGCCGTATACGCCGACGCCGACGCCATGCTTAAGGTTGACGGCTCGGGGTGGGAACCGGCACCCGCCGTAGGCGACATATACGGCGTCATTGCTCACCTACCGAGTAACCGGCCGGGCCATTGTGAGCTTGTCACGCTTGACCTTGAGGCCGGTAGGTACGCCATTGAGCTGGCCGAGCGTGTGCGTGAGGTACGTACCAAGGCGGGCACCGTGATACCCAACGTACATACCTTGCCAACACCGGAATCGGTCACCAATGAAATTAACCGGGGTATTGACAACGCCATGCACTCCGATGACTTGGCACGACTGTATGAGCGCTACGCCGACGTGTGGACGCCGGAAATGACCGAGCGCGGTATGCGACGACTCGCCGCCGTGACCTCGGAAAACACGTAGGGGTTGACAATAAAGGTACTGTTACAGTACCTTTAAGTCATGCTCAAGGGCACGACCTTGGTAGGTCGTTAAACTGCCAACCGTAGGCAAGGTAACCACCTTGCGTGCACCCCGATACCAACCCGACCCGAGCCCAAAAGCACGCACTTTTGTCGCTAGGTCCTACCATGAAAGGACACGGTTACCGTGACCAACCCTTTTGCCGCCGCTGCCAACAACTCGGCCGCCAACAACACCCCCGCCCCTACTGCCTCCATGGCCACCACCTCGGGTGACGCCAACAACCCCGAGGCCACCGCCCCGGCGGGCAACCTGTCCGATATGTTTTCTACCGACGTGTCTAGCGGTGACATGGCCAAGCTCAAGGACGACCTCGGCGCCGCGGTGCTTGTGCGCCCAACCGAGTGGATCGAGTCCATGAAAACCGTCAACGGCGATACCTCGGCAATTCGCGCCGACTGGGTTGTGCTTGACGGTGCTAACCAAGGTGCCGTACGCGCCAATTCCTTGGTGTTCAACGCCGTGGTTCGCAACACGCTAAAGAATGTCCTTGACGGCCCCCACCCGTTCTTTGTCGGCATTGTCACCGAGGGTGAGGCCAAGCCGGGTAAGAATCCGCCTCTTGTGTTCGCCACCGCCGAGCCCAAGCACCTTGAGCTTGCACAACAAGCCGCCCAAGCTCACGGTTGGCTGTAAGCGCTAACTCACCTCACGCGGGGTGGTTAAATGCCACCCCGCCTTTTCTAGACAAGGGATATTACACATGTTCAATTTTCTCAAGCGGAACGCAAATAGGCGCGTAGAAATTGGACCGGTTGGCCCAATGGGTCCCGCCGGTCCGGCTGGCAAGCCCGCCCGCTACCGTGCACCGAAGTTCACCCCGGTTACCGCCTCGGCCACCGGCAAGCCAACCCGAGCACACGACGGTGACGCCGGGTACGACCTCACACTTGCCGGTACCAAGCCGGTGGTGCTCGCCCCCGGCGGGCGCGCTACGGTGCCGACCGGTTGGGCGGTACGCCTTGACCCGGCCACGTGTGGGCTTGTCCTGCCACGCTCGGGCAACGCGTCTAAGCTCGGCCTCAACGTCATTACCGGCGTCATTGACTCGGGGTACACCGGTGAGGTCAAGGTCACCGTCCACAACACAAGCCGTGACAAAGTAGTCTTGACGCCCGGTATGCGCGTTGCACAGCTAGTGGTTACCCCGGTGGTCGTTCATGGCGCCACGGCCAAGCACACCAAGCGCGGCGCGGGCGGTTTTGGCTCAACCGACGCCTCGGGTGACATGGTGAACCGCCCGCCGCACTACACTGTGCACCCCGTCTTTACCGGTGAGTGTCACCACTACGCCAAGTACATGACCTTTGACCAAGGCAACGCGTTTAAGTACCTGTGGCGGTGTGCTGGCAAGGGTGACATGCGTGAAAATGTCCGCAAGGCGCTGTGGTACTTGGGCGCTATGCGTACCGGCCCGGTGCTCACACGATACGGCAACCGACTTGACGACAACCTTGTTGACCGTCTTGAGTCCGAGGTCACCGCCGCCTTGGATACTCACGACAAGGACAAGGCGCCGGTCAAGCTCATGGCCGCCCTTGCTTGTTACTCGGCGGCGGCGTGTGTTGCCGACGGCAACGTGACCGAGGCCATTGCCCTAGCCGAAAATGCACTTGACCGCCTCAATGGTGTAAAGTAACTCATGCCCGCGCGGCCGCCGTGTGGTCGTGGTGAGTCCACCACATGACCGGCCACCGTGGCACCTCACAGCACAACGCCCCGTGTACCGAGCCAAGACGGTACACGGGGCGTTTGTCGCGCTTACTTGTTTAGGCGCTTGGCAAGCTCAACCGCAAGCTCAACCGAGTCAATGGACGTGTCGGAAGTGAGTAGGTCGGCAAGCTCGGCGGCGGTGAGGTTGTCCACCGGTCGGCACAGCTTGAGGTTAGTATCCTCGGCGGTGCCGTGCTCGGTATCGGGCTCAACCGGGCGTGGGTCACGTAGCGGCTCAAGCGCATAGAACTTTGACCCGTAAAAGTTCTTTGTCCACTGTGAAATGTGGGCGTATGGCTTGGCCAAGGTGCTATACGGGTGCACACTAGGCGCGTAAAGGTTCGGTGTGTCGGCTTGTGTTGCGTGCAATTGGGCGTCGGTCCACACCGCCGCCGGGTGGGTAGCCGTGCGCGTTACGGCACCAACGCCGTAATCAACGTATACCAGTACAACCACACCCTCAATGAGTTGTGCGTTGAGCTCACCAATGGCACGCCCCGGCAATGTCGGCTTGAGGATAGGACTAGGCGCCGTGGTTCCCCACTGCCACTTGGTGCCCGTCCACCCCCAAAATTCCCACTTAAATAGGCGGTTCCAATCCTGCCACTTGACGCGGGCAAGGTAGATACCACCGCCGTCGGTGCGCCCCGACTCGGTGCCGAACATGTAAAGGTATCCATCGGGGTGCGCGATAAGGCTTGTGTTTTGGAAATACCGCCAACCCTGTGCCGGGTCGTTGTCAAACTGCATTGGGCGCCCGTCAAGGTCGGCAAACGTGGCCGGTGTCCAGTTCTCACCGTGCTTGTCGGTGGACTTATAGAACTTGTTGCCCCATGTAACCCATGAGTGCGTACCGCTACGCTGCCATGAGCGCACAACAAACGTGCTCATAAGGTATGTGCCGTCGGGTAGGTGAACAATGTCGTTGGGAATGACCGTAAACGGGGCGTACCGCGTGGTGTCGGCGGTAGGTGCCGGGTGGTGTTTGTAGTCCACCGCTTGCTTGGCGCGCTCACCGCCTACCGCGTTATCCCACTTGAGCCCCTTGTCAAGGTCTCGGTTGGACTGTCGCAAAATGACGGGTGAGCGCCACCCCGGCCCGCCGGGCATGGGGTTGTCGAACGTGTCACCAAACACCGCCATGCAATAGCCGTGGTTGGTGAGGGCAAAATACCCTAGGTCGGTGCCACGAAAGCCAAAAGGCGCCGTAGCGTCGTTGGTCGTGGTGTTGATATATCGTGCCATGAGCTGTAAGTGCTCCAATCGGTATTGAGGGCGGTATGTGCTTGGTATCAAGCCTACCCCCGAGGTAGGGCGTGAAACGTCACAGTGACGTTATGCCGTGTGCAACAACACCGCCGAGTACTCGCTATTAAGCTCACGGTCGGCGGGGCTCATGCCCGAGTTGCTGCCGTTCCATGTCCACGGGTACAGCATTGTACCCGCCTCAAGAAACGTTGCACGGGACGTTACACCGTGGTTGAATCCGTTAAAATCCTCCCATAGCTCAACGCCAACCGTGGCGCTAGTAGACGACCTACCAAGGCCGCACCCCTTGGCAACGGTTGTGTTACCCCATGTTTGAGTGGCGCTAATCTGCCACATACCCGACACGGGAATGTACAAGCAAGGGTTGTTGCCGCTGGCATTAGCCACCCCGCCACTGTCCTTGTACACCACAAGGCGTCCGTCGCTATAGGCACGCAACCGTGTAAAAGCATTGGCGGGCGGGTTGTACCACGGCCCCGACCACCTCAATACACCGTAGTACTTGGGCGCCGCCTCACCCGCCGGGCCTCGGGCACCTGTAGCACCTTGGGGGCCTTGTGGACCGGGCGCGCCCGCCGGGCCGGGGGAACCTGTAGCACCGGTGGCACCTTGGGC
>VNIW01000143.1_pt1 | contig 39191 bp, 40 predicted proteins | sample 7248591 | NCBI WGS metagenome assembly VNIW01 (sample SAMN12251776, study PRJNA551026) | human skin metagenome | isolation source: skin samples from patients infected with Netherton Syndrome | host: Homo sapiens | place: France:Paris | reverse complement strand
AACACAGAAGTTAAGCTCCTTAGCGCCGATGGTAGTCGGGCTTACGTCCCGCTAGAGTAGGACGTTGCCAGGCAATCTAGAGACCGAAAGGTCTCTTTTTTTATGTCTAAAACAATCGGCGCCCCGAAGGTACGTAGTCTATTAGTTATGGAGAAAGAATGATTCTCTGCGAAGAGAAAGCGATTGAAGCTGATGAATTAAGGAACGAGCGCCACGAGTTTAGTCGAGCTAAATGAGTCAGCGAGAGACGCGAATGAAGAAAGATGCGAATGCTTGACTCAAGCAGAGGAAGCGCCTTAGCGCCAGATGGTAGCCCGACTTACTTCTAAAGAAAAATAAGGGTGTTAATCCTTAATTTTTCTTACTTAATGGCATAAAGCCATTAAGAACCACTGAAATAATTGCCAGGCAATTAAATCGTATGGATGCGATGAGCCGAATCGAGACCGAAAGGTCTCTTTTTTTATGTCTAAAAAGCAATCGGCGCCCCGAAGGTACGTAGTCTATTAGTTATGGAGAAAGAATGATTCTCTGCGAAGAGAAAGCGATTGAAGCTGATGAATTAAGGAACGAGCGCCACGAGTTTAGTCGAGCTAAATGAGTCAGCGAGAGACGCGAATGAAGAAAGATGCGAACGCTTGACTCAAGCAGAGGAAGCACCTTAGCGCCAGATGGTAGCCCGGCTTACTTCTAAAGAAAAGTAGGCGATTATCTATAGAAACAAAATTATTTCCTTCGAATAAGCACAAATTTATCTAATATTAGTGAAGTATTAGAGAATTTTGTGCTTTTTTAATACACTAGTATTAAATGAGTATTAAATTAGAGGAGCATTTATATGATTATTAGAGCGCTAGAGGAAACAGATTTGCGTTTTGTTCACAATTTAAATAACGAGTATTCAATCATGTCTTATTGGTTTGAAGAACCTTACCAATCCTTAAGTGAATTAGAAAATTTATATAAAAAACATATTTTGGATGAATCTGAAAGACGTTTCATTGTTGAGGAGGATTCAATATCCATAGGTGTAGTAGAATTATTGGAAATCAACTTTATACATCGAACATGCGAAGTTTTAATTATTATAGATCCTCAGTATGCGAATCGTGGTTATGCTAAAAAAGCATTCAAAATGGCAATTGATTATGCGTTTTTAGTGTTAAATATGAATAAAGTCTATTTATATGTAGATATTAAAAATGAAAAAGCGGTACACATATATAAAAGTAATAACTTTGAAATTGAAGGTACATTGAAAGAACATTTCTATACAAGAGGAGAGTATAGAGATTGTTATGTGATGGGACTGTTAAAGAGAAATTGGATTAATAAACATGATGATGATTTATCGCATATACGATAAAATGCTAAATTGATGGAATTGAAAAGAGTGACTAAAATGAATAAACCAATTACAAATAAACTCCAAGAATTGCTTAATAATGACGCAATTTCTATGCATGTGCCAGGTCATAAAAACATGACAATCGGTAAGTTGAATCAATTAAAGTTGAATATGGATATGACAGAAATCACAGGACTTGATGATATGCACCATCCTGAAGACATTATTTTAGAGAGTATGTCTCAATTTAGCAAACATGAGGATTATGATGCATTTCTACTTGTTAATGGTACGACTTCAGGCATACTTGCTGTGATACAGGCATTTTCCAGTGAGAAAGGTCGATATCTTATAAGTCGAAATGTTCATAAATCAGTCTTTCATGGTCTAGATTTAACGAAAGCGCATGCTACATTTACAGCTATGACTCAAAGTCGTTTAACAAACCAATATGTAGAGCCTGTCATCGATGGTCCGGTTGAAGATTACAAATTAGGCATATGTACATACCCCAATTACTATGGAGAGATATTTGATGTTGGCCATTTCATTAGTAACTTACATGACGATGATGTTCCAGTGTTGGTTGATGAAGCACATGGTGCACACTTTGATTTGAAAGGTTTCCCAAAATCTGCGATGAATTTTGGGGCAGATTATGTGGTTCAGTCATACCATAAAACGTTGCCAGCTTTAACAATGGGTTCCGTTTTGTTTATACACAAAGATGCACCATTACGCACACAAATTATTGAGTATTTAACATATTTTCAAACTTCAAGTCCTTCTTACCTTGTGATGTCTAGTTTAGAATATGCCCAGTCGTTTTATGAAGAATTTGAATCGGAACTGTTCTTTGAAAAAAGAAAAACATTCATAGACGTACTCAAAATGAAAGGTTTTAATGTTGGAGAGCCTGAAGATCCTTTAAAATTAATAATAAGTTATGATGGTTTTAAAGGATATGAAGTCCAGCAATGGTTTGAAAAGCAACATATTTATGTTGAACTTGCGGATGAATATCAAGTTTTATTTATATTACCATTGTGGCATCATGATGATGCATTTCCATTTGAATTATTGAAAGCTAGAATTCATGCCATACCTCTTCCTGAAAAAAGAGAGTCATATACTAAAGCAGCGAATTTGATGTTGGAGACGAGTGAGTATCAGGCAATTCATTTTCCAAAAACAAAAGAAATAGCAATAGAACAAGCAGAAAATGAAATATTAGCACAACATATTGTACCTTATCCTCCTGGAATTCCAGTAATGTTTAGAGGAGAACTTATTACAATACATATGATAAAATTATTACAATATTATTCAAACTTAGGTATTAAAGTAGAAGGTTTGAAGGATAAAAAAATATTAGTTAAGGATGAATAAAATGTCAGCTTTTATAACATTTGAAGGGCCTGAGGGCGCAGGCAAAACTTCTGTAATCACAAAAGTAAGTCAAAAATTAGCTGAGGACTTTGATGTTATTACTACACGTGAACCAGGTGGCGTACCTACCGGAGAAGAAATTCGTCGTGTCGTATTAGATGGAGATAACATGGATATTCGCACTGAAGCAATGTTATTTGCAGCATCAAGACGTGAACATCTCGTTGAAAAAGTTATCCCAGCTTTAAAAGATGGAAAAATTGTTCTGTGTGATAGATATATTGATAGTTCTTTAGCTTATCAAGGTTATGCAAGGGGTATAGGTATTGAAGAAGTTCAAACTTTAAATGAATTTGCAATTAATGGATTGTATCCCGATTTAACGATTTATTTAGACGTTAGCGCTGAAGTTGGACGCCAACGAATTCTCAAAAATAATCGTGATCAAAACCGTTTAGACCAAGAAGATAAGGCATTCCATGAAAAAGTGATAGAAGGTTATCATAAAGTGATAGAAGGAAATCCAGAACGATTTGTTAAAGTGAATGCAAATCAGAATTTGGAAAATGTAGTCGAAGAAGCGTACCAATCTATCATCAAATATTTAAAAAATTTGTGATATAATATCAAGAAGAGGTGTTATAAAAATGAAGATGATTATAGCGATCGTCCAAGATCAAGATAGTCAAGAACTTTCAGACCAACTCGTAAAAAATAATTTTAGAGCAACAAAATTAGCAACTACAGGTGGATTTTTAAGAGCAGGTAACACTACATTCTTATGCGGTGTTAATGATGAACGTGTCGATGAAATACTATCTGTAATTGATAACACTTGTGGTAATAGAGAACAGCTTGTTTCTCCTATTACGCCTATGGGTGGAAGTGCAGATTCATATATTCCATACCCAGTTGAGGTTGAAGTGGGTGGCGCAACAGTATTTGTTATGCCAATTGAAGCATTTCACCAATTTTAATGAACGTTGAGTTGTCGCTACGTCTTCTACATAAGTATAGAACTGACTTTTAGCGACTAAAAATAGATTCATTTCAGAAAAACAGCAATTATTTTACAATGTTGGGCTGCTTTAAATGTAGTTTAAGATTGATGGCATATTGATTCATAATTATGATTTTTATCCTTTCAGTTGTAGCATTGAAATTCGTTGTCATTTGCAGTCAAGTGAAGGATGCTTATCGAGTCATTTTGATTGAAGAAACATGTCTACAGTCTAAAGCTATGGTTTGAGTAGCCTTTTTTATATAAGAATTAAAAGAGGGAGTAGTAAATCATGGATGAACAACAACAGTTAGCTCATGCGTATCATTCAAATAAATTGTCACATGCTTATTTATTTGAAGGTGATGATGCACAATCAATGAAACATGTGGCTGTCAACTTTGCGAAATTGATTTTATGTGATGAAAATCATCAATGTGAACTGAAAGTTGATACGTTTAATCATCCTGACTTTCTGTATGTTTCCTCAGATGAAAATACGATAAAGAAAGAACAAATTGAACAACTTGTACATCATATGAATCAATTACCTATAGAAGGTAATTATAAAGTGTACATTATTGAAGAATTTGAAAAATTAACTGTTCAAGGTGAAAATAGTATATTAAAATTTTTAGAGGAACCACCGAAGAATACAATTGCGATTTTACTATCTACGAAACCTGAACAGATTTTAGATACGATACATTCTAGATGTCAGCATGTTTATTTTAAACCCATTGATAGAGAGCAGTTTATTGAGAGATTAGTTGAAGCATCTCTAACGAGACCTGTAGCAGAAATGGTAAGTACACATACGACTCAAGTTGAAACAGCAGTAGCATTAAATGAAGAATATGATTTAACTTCCTTAAGAAAATCAATTATTCGTTGGTGTGAATTAATCTTATCAAATAAATCAATGGCTTTAATTGGCATTATAGACTTGCTTAAACAAGCTAAAAATCGTAAATTACAATTGTTAACATTAGCTGCTGTCAATGGATTTTTCGAAGATATGATGCATGCAAAAGTGAATATAGAAAATCATTTTATCTATAGTGATTTGAGTGTTGAAATGAAAAAATATGCGGAAAGTTTAACGTTTAACCAAATGGTTCTGATGTATGATCAAATTACAGAAGCACACAAAAAATTGAATCAAAACGTTAATCCAACACTCGTATTTGAACAAATAGTTATAAGAGGTGTGAGATAAAATGCCAAATGTTGTAGGTGTTCAGTTTCAAAAGGCAGGGAAATTGGAATATTATGCGCCTAATCAGCTAGATGTGAATGTTGGCGACAGAGTTGTCGTTGAGTCCAAAAGAGGCATTGAAATAGGTTTGGTAAAGTTTCCACCGAAAGATGTCGCTGATGGTGATGTGACTTTACCTTTAAAGGAAATCATTCGAATAGTCAATGAAGAAGACGAGGAACAGTATTATAATAATGAGCGTGACGCTGAGCAAGCATTAGAATTATGTAAGAAAGTTTTAAAAATCAAAATTTGGACATGCGTCTAGTTAATTGTGAGTATACATTAGATAAGTCAAAAGTTATCTTTAATTTTACGGCAGATGATCGAATAGATTTTCGTAAATTAGTAAAGGTATTGGCTCAAAATTTAAAAACTAGAATTGAATTACGTCAAATTGGGGTAAGAGATGAAGCGAAGTTATTGGGTGGCATAGGTCCATGTGGACGTTCGCTTTGCTGTTCTACTTTCTTAGGAGATTTTGAACCTGTATCAATTAAGATGGCAAAAGATCAAAACTTATCATTAAATCCAACTAAAATATCAGGTGCTTGTGGTCGCTTAATGTGTTGTCTTAAGTATGAAAATGATCACTATGAAGAAGCAAGAGCGCAGTTGCCAGACGTAGGTGCTTCAGTACAAACACCTGATGGCAGTGGAAAGGTAATTGGATTAAATATTTTAGATATTTCTATGCAAGTAAAAATAGAAGGTCTTGAACAACCACTAGAATATAAGATGGAAGAAATTGAAGCAATGAACTAAGGAGGTTTAGCGACCTTTGAATAGAAATGAATTATTTGAGAGATTAATGAGACTTGAACGTAATGTAGGTCAGTTGACCCAGGATATGACTGAACTGAAAGATTTAGCTGTTGAACTCGTCGAAGAGAATGTAGCGTTGCAAGTTGAAAATGACAATTTAAAAAGGTTGATGGACAAAGGTGAAGCGTCATCAGAGCATAATGATGAAAAGTCGCATTCTAAGCACATTAAAACACCGTCTCCTAGTAAAGACAATTTAGCTATGTTGTATAGGGAAGGCTTTCATATATGTAAAGGTGAATTGTTCGGTAAACACCGTCAAGGCGAAGATTGTCTCTTGTGTCTAAATGTATTAAGCGATTAAAGTTCAATTGAGGACGAAATGATTAAAGTTAAGGGTGTATTATAAGTATGACATTTCAATCATGCTATAATGACATCCTTTTTTTAGGAGTAAGTAGGATGCTTAAGGATAATGAAAGAATTGATTATTTAATTAAAGAAGGTTATGAGATTATCCAAAATGATGATGTCTTTTCATTTTCAACGGATGCCTTATTGTTGGGATATCTCACTGAAGTGAGGAAGAACGATCGCATTATGGATTTATGTTCAGGTAACGGAGTGATTCCGTTATTGTTAGCTGCAAAGTGTAACCAAGATATTGAGGGCATTGAGATACAAAGCCAATTAGTTGATATGGCACGTCGTAGTTTTGAACGAAATGATTTAGAAGAACGATTAACCATGCATCTAATGGACTTAAACAATGTATATGATACATTTAAACCTTCTCAATATACATTAGTTACTTGTAATCCTCCTTATTTTAAAACGAATCAACTGAATCAACATCAGAAAGAAGCACATAAAATTGCACGTCATGAAGTGAAGTGTAATCTTGCAGATTGTGTAAAATCGGCGAGACATTTACTAAAAGAAGGTGGACGATTAGTTTTAGTTCATCGTGCGGAGAGGCTTATGGATGTCTTAAATGAAATGAGAAATGCTAAAATTGAACCAAAGAAGCTCTCATTTATATATAGCAAAGTGAATAAAACTGCTCAGACGATTGTAGTTGAAGGTCGAAAAGGTGGAAAACAAGGATTAGAGATCCGAAAACCTTTCTATATATACAATGAAGATGGGACATATAGTGATGAAATGAAGGGCATATATTATGGATAGACATTTTGTTTATATTGTTAAATGTAATGATGGTAGTCTGTATACGGGTTATGCAAAAGATGTTGAAGCACGCGTAGCGAAACATAATGATGGTAAAGGTGCCAAATATACCAAAATAAGACGTCCGGTAGAGTTAGTTTATCAAGAAATGTATGAAACTAAATCCGATGCGTTAAAGAGAGAATACGAAATAAAAACATTTTCAAGACAACGGAAATTAAAAATGATTAAGGAGGGATAGCATGGCAACGTTATTTTTAGTGGGCACACCCATTGGCAATTTAGCGGATGTGACGTATCGCGCAATAGACACATTGAATAACGTAGATATGATTGCATGTGAAGATACAAGAGTAACACGCAAGTTATGCAATCACTACGAAATAAAAACACCTCTGAAATCATATCACGAACATAATAAAGAACAACAAACAACTTATTTAATTGAACAATTGCAATCTGGATTGGATGTCGCATTAGTTTCTGATGCAGGACTACCTTTAATCAGTGATCCAGGCTATGAACTCGTTGTGGAAGCACGTCATCAGAATATTAGTGTAGTCACTGTCCCTGGTCCTAATGCAGGGTTAACAGCCCTAATGGCGAGTGGTCTACCTTCCTTTACGTATACGTTTTTAGGCTTTTTACCTAGAAAAGAGAAAGAAAAAATAGATGTCTTACAACTTAGAATGTATCAAGACAGTACGCTAATACTTTACGAATCCCCTCATAGAGTGACAGATACGTTGAAAGCAATTGCGAAGGTAGATTCTCAGAGACGTGTCTCAATCGGTAGAGAATTAACTAAGAAGTTTGAGCAACTTATGACTTTGCCAGTAACACAGATGCTTGAAACAATCCAGAATGGTGATATACCAATGAAAGGTGAATTCGTCATTCTAATCGAAGGCGCTTCACCTATTACGAATCATTCATGGTTCGAAGATTTAACTGTTAAGGACCATGTAAATCATTACATTGAAAATGATAAAGTTAAACCGAAACAAGCGATTAAAACGGTTGCTTCAGATCGTGGTATGAAAACTGGAGAAGTTTATAATATTTATCATGATATAGACTAAAAACTTTCATGTTTTCATATATATTTTATTAGTGATGAATTCGTATGAAAACCACCATAAAACACTGATTTTATGGTATTGTAGTAAAGATGATGACAATTAATTTTCAAATGATGTGAGAATGTAAACACGGATACATAGTAGTGCGCTACTTCATTGAAAAGAAAAATAAATTTAGATATCATTTATTATGTAATTAATGAGGAGGACCAGTGATGGCTAAAGATACGTTTTATATAACTACCCCAATTTATTATCCAAGTGGGAATTTACACATCGGTCATGCATACTCAACTGTTGCAGGCGACGTCATTGCGCGCTATAAAAGAATGCAAGGATATGATGTTCGTTACTTAACAGGTACGGATGAACATGGCCAAAAAATTCAAGAAAAAGCTCAAAAAGCTGGTAAAACAGAATTAGAATATTTAGATGAAATGATTGCTGGAATTAAAAGTTTATGGGATAAACTTGAGATTTCAAATGATGACTTTATTCGAACTACTGAAGAACGTCACAAGCAAGTTGTGGAAAAAGTATTCGAAAGATTATTAAAACAAGGCGATATTTATTTAGGTGAATATGAAGGTTGGTATTCTGTTCCAGATGAAACGTACTACACGGAATCACAACTCGTAGATCCAGTTTATGAAAATGGTAAAATCGTTGGCGGTAAAAGCCCAGATTCTGGACATGAAGTTGAACTTGTGAAAGAGGAAAGTTACTTCTTCAATATTAATAAATACACAGATCGACTATTAGAATTTTATGATGAAAATCCAGACTTTATTCAACCACCATCTAGAAAGAATGAAATGATCAATAACTTTATCAAGCCTGGATTAGAAGATTTAGCTGTTTCTCGTACATCATTTGACTGGGGCGTTCGTGTTCCATCAAATCCTAAGCATGTGGTATATGTATGGATTGATGCACTAGTTAACTATATTTCTTCATTGGGTTATCTTTCAGAGGATGAAACGTTATTTAACAAATATTGGCCAGCAGATATTCATTTGATGGCTAAAGAAATTGTACGTTTCCACTCTATTATTTGGCCGATTTTATTAATGGCATTAGATTTACCTCTACCTAAGAAAGTCTTTGCACATGGCTGGATCTTAATGAAAGATGGTAAAATGAGTAAATCTAAAGGCAACGTCGTTGATCCGAATGTATTAATTGATCGTTACGGTTTAGATGCAACACGTTACTACTTAATGCGTGAGTTACCATTCGGTTCTGATGGTGTGTTCACGCCAGAAGCCTTTGTTGAACGTACGAATTATGACTTGGCGAATGACTTAGGTAACTTAGTTAACCGTACAATTTCAATGATTAATAAATACTTCCATGGTGAATTACCAGCTTACCAAGGTCCAAAACACGAACTTGATGAGGATATGGAAGCAATGGCGCTTGAAACAGTTAAGAACTTTAATGAGAACATGGAAAGTTTACAATTCTCTGTTGCATTGTCTACGGTTTGGAAATTTATTAGCCGTACGAATAAGTATATTGATGAGACACAACCATGGGTATTAGCTAAAGATGAAAGTCAACGTGACATGCTCGGCAATGTGATGGCACACCTTGTTGAGAATATTCGTTTCTCAGCTGTTTTACTACAGCCGTTCTTAACACATGCACCAAGAGAAATGTTTAAGCAACTTAATATCAATAATCCTAAATTAACAGAATTAGAAAGTCTCGAAAGTTACGGTGCACTCACTGAACCGATTATGGTTACTGAAAAGCCATCACCAATTTTCCCAAGATTAGATACAGAAGCAGAAATTTCTTATATTAAAGAATCAATGCAGCCACCTAAATCTGAGGAAAAAGAAGAAGTACCAAGTAAAGAACAAATTGATATTAAAGACTTCGATAAAGTTGAAATTAAAGCAGCAACAATTATAGATGCTGAAAATGTGAAAAAATCTGATAAACTATTAAAAATTCAAATTGATTTAGATAGTGAGCAGCGTCAAATTGTATCAGGAATAGCGAAGTTCTATAAACCTGAGGATATTATTGGTAAAAAAGTTGCTGTAGTAACAAATTTAAAACCTGCAAAATTAATGGGTCAAAAATCTGAAGGTATGATTTTATCTGCTGAAAAAGATGGCGTTCTTACATTGGTAAGTTTACCAAATGCAATTCCAAACGGAGCAATTGTTAAATAATATTGCAGAGAGATAGGAGAGATAATGATGTTAATCGATACACATGTCCATTTAAATGATGAACAATATGATGAAGATTTAAATGAAGTGATATCACGTGCGAGAGAAGCAGGCGTAGATAGAATGTTTGTAGTGGGATTTGATACGCCTACAATTGAACGTACTATGGAACTCATAGATAAATATGAATTTGTCTATGGTATTATCGGTTGGCATCCTGTCGATGCAATTGATTGTACGGATGAGAGATTAGAGTGGATTGAACGTCTATCTAAACATCCTAAGATTATCGGCATTGGTGAGATGGGCTTAGACTATCACTGGGATAAATCTCCTGCTGACATTCAAAAGGAAGTATTTAGAAAGCAAATCGCTCTAGCTAAACGTGTACAATTACCTATTATTATTCATAATCGTGAAGCGACTCAAGATTGTGTTGATATCTTGATGGAAGAGCATGCCGAAGAAGTGGATGGCATTATGCATAGTTTCAGTGCCTCACCTGAAATTGCAGATGTAGTTATTAACAAATTGAATTTCTACGTCTCTCTAGGTGGCCCAGTTACTTTCAAAAATGCGAAACAACCTAAAGAAGTTGCGCAACATGTGCCAATGGATCGCTTATTATGTGAAACAGATGCACCATACTTGTCGCCTCATCCATATAGAGGTAAACGCAATGAGCCAGAACGTGTCACATTAGTAGCACAACAAATTGCAGACTTACGTGGCATGACATATGAAGAAGTATGTCGCCAAACGACTGAAAATGCTGAGCGTTTATTTAAATTAAAACAATAATTTACAGTGAGAAAGGTGTCCAACTTTAAAGGGATGAATATCATCACACTTTTAAAAGTTCGAGACATCTTTCTTATTTTTTATAAAGTTAGAGTGCCGGCATAGTAAAATATGAAATGTAGTGAAGCTCGTTGATAAAGTAAAATGAATGAAGAAGTTTGTTAGTATTTTATTATTTTGATTTACTTTTATAAAATAAGGATAAACGACTTAAACATTGTTGGAAGGTATAAATATGAAGATTAATGAATTTATCGTAGTTGAAGGCAGAGATGACACAGAGCGTGTTAAAACTGCTGTAGAATGCGATACAATAGAGACAAATGGAAGTGCAATAAACCAAGAAACATTAGATGTTATTCGTCATGCGCAAGAAAGTAGAGGCGTGATTGTATTGACTGATCCTGATTTCCCGGGTGATAAAATCAGACATACCATCCGTGACAATGTACCTGGCGTTAAACATGCGTATTTAGATAAAGAAAAGGCAAAGAACAGAAGAGGTAAAATTGGTGTTGAACATGCGGATGTTAAAGACATTAGAGAAGCATTGATGCATGTGAGTTCACCATTTGAAGAAGCGGAAGAAACCATTGATAAAAGTGTCTTGATTGATTTAGGGCTAATTATTGGGAAAGACGCTAGACGCCGACGAGAAATCTTAGGACGTAAATTGCATATCGGTCATTCTAATGGTAAACAATTATTAAAAAAGCTGAACGCTTTTGGTTATACTGAGCAAGATGTAAGAGACGCTTTACTTGATGAAGAAAGAAGGGAGAAATAAATGGAACATAAAGATATTGCTACACCATCTCGTACCCGTGCTTTACTAGATCAATATGGATTTAATTTTAAGAAGAGTTTAGGACAAAACTTCTTAGTAGATGTGAATATCATTAATAAGATTATTGAAGCCAGTCAAATTGATGAAACAACAGGTATCATTGAAGTTGGTCCTGGTATGGGATCATTAACTGAGCAACTTGCTAAACACGCAAAAAAAGTCATGTCATTTGAAATAGATCAAAGACTTATACCTGTCCTTAACGATACACTCTCTCCTTATGATAATGTCACAATTATTAACGAAGATATCTTAAAAGCTGATATTGGAAAAGCGGTCAATACATATCTTGATGATTGCGATAAAATTATGGTTGTGGCTAATTTGCCTTATTATATTACGACACCTATATTACTTAATTTAATGCAGCAGGATATTCCTATCGATGGTTATGTAGTGATGATGCAAAAAGAAGTAGGTGAGCGCCTGAACGCTAGTGTAGGTACTAAAGCGTATGGGTCGCTTTCTATCGTCGCACAATATTACACTGAAACAAGTAAAGTTTTGACCGTCCCTAAATCAGTGTTTATGCCACCTCCAAATGTGGATTCAATTGTCGTAAAACTGATGCAACGCGAGGAACCCCTTGTAGATATCGATGACGAAGAAGCGTTTTTCAAATTAGCGAAAGCGGCATTTGCACAACGACGTAAAACAATTAACAATAACTATCAAAACTTTTTCAAAGATGGGAAACAGTATAAATCTTCTATTCTGAATTGGTTAGAAAATGCAGGAATCGATCCTAAACGACGTGGCGAAACGCTTACAATACAGGATTTTGCAAAATTATATGAAGAAAAGAAAAAATTCCCTGAATTAGAAAATTAAAATATTGACAAAGGTCTTTTACCTTGATAAAATTTAAATTTTATTTGACGAAATCGCTATAAATATGGTATTATGTAACTTGTAGCGAGGTGGGGCAATATGCCAAAATCAATTTTGGACATCAAAAATTCTATTGATTGTCATTTAGGAAATCGTATTGTACTAAAAGCCAATGGTGGACGCAAAAAGACAATTGAACGCTCAGGTGTTTTAAAAGAAACGTATCCTTCAGTATTCATTGTCGAATTAGATCAAGACAAACACAACTTTGAACGCGTATCTTATACATACACTGATGTGCTTACTGAAAACGTACAAGTTTCATTTGAAGAAGATAATCATCAAGAAGCAGTTGCACACTAATCAGAAACATATATAAGAGTGATGTATTACTCTAAAATTTATAGTTTTATATTATATTTATTAAGGTGAGTATTGGGCAGTAGGTTCAATGCTCTTTTTTCTGTCTTGAAAAGTATTGTGGATCATTGCTCAAGGTCAATGAAGAGGTCGGGACATTATTTATTATGTCTTTCCCATCAAGCATATTTAAGTAATTCTGCAAACAATGCAAGTTGGGTACATGCCAACGAAATTAATATTGCTAAATGATATTTTTGTTCGACACTCTTTATTCAATTTTATATTTTAAAAAATCAAAAAACGTATATTATTACTTTTCAAAATGTATTTCATTAAGATTTTACGAAAAATTGAAGATAATCTATCAAATATTTAAGACCTTTATGTTAAAATCATCTTAATAACAATTCGAAGCGAGGGCGGAAAAATGATATATGAAACGGCACCAGCCAAAATAAATTTTACGCTCGATACCCTTTTTAAAAGAGACGATGGTTACCATGAAATTGAAATGATTATGACTACAATCGATTTAAATGATCGATTATCTTTTCAAAAGCGTAAAGATAAAAAGATTGTTGTAGATATCGAACATAATTATGTTCCTAACGATCATAAAAATCTTGCCTATAGAGCGGCTAAATTGATGGTGGAGACCTATAATATTAAAGAAGGGATTACGATTACCATTGATAAAGATATACCAGTTTCGGCTGGATTAGCAGGCGGTTCTGCAGATGCAGCAGCTACAATGAGAGGGATGAATCGTTTATTTAGATTAGGTAAGTCTTTAGATGATTTATCAGCACTAGGTATTCAAATTGGTACAGATATCCCTTTTTGTATTTATAATAAGACTGCTGTGTGCACTGGGCGAGGTGAGAAGGTGACTTTTCTAGATAAACCACCTTCTGCATGGGTAGTTTTGGCTAAACCGGATTTAGGAATATCCTCACCGGATGTCTTTAAAGCATTAAATTTAAATGAACAGCATGTCGTGTATAATGATTTGTGTAAACAAGCATTAAAAACGAATGATTATCAACTGTTATGTAAAAGCTTATCTAATCGATTAGAACCTATTTCAATATCTATGCATCCGGAAATAAAGAAACTTAAAGATAATATGTTGCAATGTGGCGCAGATGGTGCATTAATGAGTGGGAGTGGACCAACTGTTTATGCTTTAGCGCAAAAGGAACGACAAGCTAAGAATATTTTTAATGCAGTCAACGGATGTTGTAATGAAGTATATTTAGTAAGATTATTAGGATAGAAAGGTTTGACACAATGAGATATAAAAGAAGCGAACGTATCGTGTTTATGACACAGTACCTTATGAATCATCCGAATAAATTAATACCTCTCACTTTTTTCGTAAAAAAATTCAAACAAGCGAAATCTTCTATTAGTGAAGATGTACAAATTATAAAGAATACTTTTCAGAAGGAAGAATTGGGAACGGTTATTACTACTGCCGGCGCAAGTGGTGGCGTAACGTATAAACCGAAGATGAGTAAAGCGGAAGCGACGGATGTCGTGAATGAAGTCATTACGCATTTACAAGAAAAGGAACGCTTATTGCCTGGCGGTTACTTATTCTTATCTGATTTAGTTGGGAATCCTACTTTACTTAATAAAGTAGGTAAATTGATTGCAAGTATTTATATGGATGAACAACTCGATGCCGTTGTAACGATTGCCACGAAAGGTATATCGCTTGCTAATGCAGTAGCAAACGTATTAAATTTACCTGTAGTGGTTATTAGAAAGGACAATAAAGTAACTGAAGGTTCTACTGTATCCATCAATTACGTTTCTGGATCTTCTAGAAAGATAGAGACTATGGTGTTATCAAAACGTACTTTAGCTGAAAATTCCAATGTCCTCGTAGTAGATGATTTTATGAGAGCTGGAGGCTCTATTAACGGAGTTATGAATTTAATGAACGAGTTTAAAGCTCACGTAAAAGGGGTATCAGTACTTGTAGAATCGAAAGAAGTAAAACAAAGATTGATTGAAGATTATACTTCCTTAGTAAGATTATCAGATGTTGATGAGTACAATCAGGAATTTAAAGTAGAACCAGGCAATAGTTTGTCTAAATTTTCTTAAAAAAGGAGCATTACACATCATGAAAACGATTAACACTAACAAAGCACCAGAAGCATTAGGACCTTATTCACATGCTACAGTCATCAATGACTTAGTTTTTACATCAGGTCAAATTCCATTAACACTTGATGGAACAATTGTAAGTGACGATGTACAAGAACAAACTAAGCAAGTTTTAGAAAACTTAACTGTGGTATTAAAAGAAGCAGGTTCTGATATAGATTCTGTTGTAAAAGCAACAATCTTTATTTCTGATATGAATAATTTCCAAAAAATAAATGAAATCTATGGAAACTATTTCGGCGAAACACAACCAGCACGTAGCTGTGTTGAAGTCGCACGTTTACCAAAAGACGTGAAGGTTGAAATTGAATTGATAGGTAAAGTTAAGGATTTATAATTTTCTTTTAAAAATATTGTCAAGCTTCTAATAATATAAAGATATACTAGGGGGGCTCACTACATGAAAGTGACAGATGTAAGACTTAGAAAAATACAAACAGATGGCAGAATGAAAGCACTTGTTTCCATTACACTTGATGAGGCATTCGTAATTCATGACTTACGTGTAATCGAAGGAAACTCAGGTCTATTCGTCGCAATGCCAAGCAAACGTACACCAGATGGTGAATTCCGCGACATCGCGCACCCTATCAACTCTGATATGAGACAAGAAATTCAAGATGCCGTGATGAAAGTATATGATGAAACAGACGAAGTCATTCCAGATAAAAATGCGACTTCAGATTCAGATAATGAAGAAACAGATGAAGCTTAAATAAAAATATAAAATTAAAGTATGAAAAATGGTCAACGTTTCGAGAGAGGGGCGTTGACCTTTTTTTGTCCATGGTACGTGTAATTGTTCATTGATACTTACAAAAGTAAAAATGTTTATAAAAAATTAACGATTAGTTAACAAAAACTTTTAAAAGTTGAAAGTCTATTAGTTGTTAAATTATAATAATTATGAAGTGTAAATTTTTATGGAGGGTTAGCATTCATGCAAAGACATGCGATTATTTTGGCAGCAGGTAAAGGCACAAGAATGAAATCAAAAAAATATAAAGTGCTACATGAAGTTGCTGGCAAATCAATGATTGAACATGTTCTCAACAGTGTTAAACAATCTGGAGTTAATCATATTGTAACTATCGTTGGGCACGGCGCAGAAAGTGTCAAAGAAACTTTAGGCGAACAATCATTATACAGTTTTCAAGAAGAGCAACTTGGAACAGCACATGCTGTAAAGACGGCACAAGAACACTTGGCGGATAAAGAAGGAACAACTTTAGTTGTATGTGGAGATACGCCATTAATTACATCTAAAACACTACAATCTCTTATCGATCATCATGAAGGTACAAATTCACAAGTAACTGTTCTTTCAGCTTCAACTAGCCAACCACATGGCTACGGTCGAATTGTTAGAGATTCAAACCATTTGCTACAACGTATCGTTGAGGAAAAAGATGCGAGTGACATTGAACGTGAGATTAACGAAATTAGCTCAGGCATTTTTGCCTTCGATAACCAAGTATTATTCGATAAATTAGCACAAGTGAAAAACGACAATGCACAAGGAGAATATTATTTACCTGACGTCTTATCACTCATCTTAGAGGATGGCGGTAAAGCTGAAATTTATCATACAGATGATTTTGATGAAATTATGGGCGTCAATGATCGAGTGATGTTGAGTGAAGCTGAAAAAGCATTCCAAAAACGTATTAATGATTTCCATATGAGAAATGGCGTAACGATTCTTGATCCAAACTCAACATATATTGGTCCAGACGTGGAAATTGGAATGGATACAACAATCGAACCAGGTGTGCGTATTGGAGGCCATACAACAATCGGTGAAGATGTACTGATTGGTCAGTACTCTGAAATTAATAATAGTACGATTCATTCGAATGCTAACATCAAACAATCTATCATCAACGACTCAATTGTAGGCGAGAAAACAAAAGTAGGACCATTTGCCCAATTGCGACCAGGCTCAAATCTTGGTGCAGATGTAAAAGTTGGAAACTTTGTTGAAGTGAAGAAAGCAAGTCTTAAAGATGGCGCGAAAGTATCACATCTAAGCTATATTGGCGATGCTGAAATTGGAGAACGTACGAATATTGGTTGTGGTTCAATCACTGTCAATTACGATGGCGTAAATAAATTTAAAACTATCGTAGGTAAGGACGCATTTATAGGATGTAACACAAATCTAATTGCACCTGTGACAGTAGGTGACCATACACTTATTGCAGCAGGTTCTACGATTACGGATGACATTCCTGAAGACAGTTTAGCGTTAGCGCGTGCGCGACAAGTTAATAAAGAAGGTTATTTGAAGAAGTAAATAGCGAAAACGTAAAGCGTGTAATCAAATGATTAAAGTGGAAATGAGTTTATCATCGAAATTATTTTGATTCGTCTGATAACATAGTAATAAAGTTCTATTTTCTATATAATAAAACTGTGTAAGTAAATAATTGGAGGACTATAAATGTTAAATAATGAATATAAGAATTCATCATTGAAGATCTTTTCGCTTAAAGGAAATGAACCCTTAGCACAAGAAGTAGCGGATCATGTAGGAATTGAACTAGGGAAATGTTCAGTAAAACGTTTTAGTGATGGAGAAATTCAAATCAATATTGAAGAAAGTATTCGTGGTTGTGATGTGTTTATTATTCAACCGACTTCATACCCTGTAAACCTTCATTTAATGGAGTTACTTATTATGATTGACGCATGTAAACGTGCATCAGCTGCAAATATTAACATCGTAGTACCTTACTATGGTTATGCGCGTCAAGACAGAAAGGCACGTAGCCGTGAACCAATCACAGCTAAGTTAGTAGCGAACCTTATCGAGACTGCGGGCGCTAATCGTATGATTGCGTTAGATTTACATGCCCCTCAAATTCAAGGATTCTTCGATATTCCAATCGATCACTTAATGGGTGTACCAATTCTTGCTCAACACTTTGAAAATGACCCAGATATCAATCCAGAAGAGTGTGTAGTTGTTTCACCAGACCATGGTGGTGTAACGCGTGCACGTAAATTAGCAGACATTTTAAAAACTCCAATTGCAATTATTGATAAACGTCGTCCTAAACCAAATGTGGCAGAAGTCATGAATATTGTTGGTGAGATTGAAGGACGTACAGCCATTATCATTGATGACATTATTGATACTGCTGGAACAATTACATTAGCTGCACAAGCACTTAAAGATAAAGGTGCTAAAGAAGTTTATGCTTGTTGTACGCACCCTGTATTATCAGGTCCAGCAAAAGAACGTATTGAAAACTCTGCAATTAAAGAATTAATTGTTACGAACTCAATTCAATTAGAAGAAAGTAGAAAACCTACAAACACTAAAGAACTTTCAGTTGCCGGTTTAATTGGAAAAGCAATTATCCGTGTGTATGAAAGAGAATCAGTAAGTGTATTATTTGACTAAAGGTTACAAATGCGTTTGACGTATTCACTATCAACGTGTATAATACATTCGTTCGTGAATTTACGGACAAATAAACACTTGCAAGCAACGATAACGTTGATGGGCAAGTGAGGAGCAGATAAGACAATCTGATGATTGCTCGAACTGCAAAATTTGAAAGGTGGAAATTTGAATGGCTTCATTAAAGTCAATCATCCGTCAAGGTAAACAAACTCGTTCTGACCTTAAACAATTAAGAAACTCAGGTAAAGTACCTGCAGTAGTATACGGTTACGGTACTAAAAATACTTCAGTTAAAGTTGATGAAGTTGAATTTATCAAAGTCATCCGTGAAGTAGGACGTAACGGTGTTATCGATTTAGGCGTTGGTTCTAAAACAATTAAAGTAATGGTTTCAGATTACCAATTTGACCCATTAAAGAACCAAATCACTCACATTGACTTCTTAGCAATCAACATGAGCGAAGAACGTACTGTAGAAGTACCAGTTCACTTAGTTGGTGAAGCTGTAGGCGCTAAAGAAGGCGGCGTAGTTGAACAACCATTATTCGACTTAGAAGTAACAGCTACTCCAGAAAATATCCCTGAATCAATCGAAGTGGATATCAGTGAGTTACAAATCAACGATAGCTTCTCTGTTGCTGACGTTAAAATTTCTGGTGACTTCACTATCGAAAATGACCCAGAAGACTCTATCGTAACAGTAGTTCCTCCAACAGACGAACCTTCTGAAGAAGAAGTAGAAGCTATGGAAGGCGAATCAGCAACTGAAGAACCAGAAGTTGTTGGTGAAGACAAAGAATCTGAAGAAGACAACAAAGAAGAATAATTCGGACTTGTCATCTAACAATCATCACTCGATGACTTTAGATTAATAATTACAAACAAAAGTCTGAGAGAAAAGTTTTATTTAGAATAGTTAAACTGAGTATTGATGGCGACACGCCTGCAGGAATAGCATGCGTCTTGAGACTACAAGCTCAAGCCATGCCCGCGGCAAGGGAGCTAAACAATACGAAGTATTGATATCATATTCTAATCTTCAAAAAGAGTTTGTCTACAGTCTGAAGCACTGTGCTTATACTAATAAGCATGGTGCTTTTTGTGTTATTATAAGGAATGATTAATTATTTGAAATTGGATGAAGGATAGGACGTATTGGCATGACACTTTCGTGTTAGGAGCCGTCCCTTCATTTTCAAAAATAAAACTCACGTAGATGAATATAGATTAAGAATAACGATGGAGGTAGCAAGATGAAGTGTATTGTCGGCCTAGGCAACATAGGTAAACGTTTCGAACTTACAAGGCATAATATTGGCTTTGAAGTGATCGACTATCTATTAGAACGTAATCAATTTACGTTAGATAAACAAAAGTTTAAAGGCGCGTATACGATTGAACGTTTAAACGGTGACAAAGTATTATTCATTGAACCGATGACAATGATGAACCTGTCAGGCGAAGCAGTTGCGCCATTAATGGACTATTATAACGTAGATACAGAAGATTTAATCGTATTATATGATGATTTAGATTTAGAACAGGGACAAGTTCGTTTGCGTCAGAAGGGGAGCGCAGGAGGACATAATGGGATGAAATCAATCATCAAGATGCTTGGTACTGATCAATTTAAACGTATTCGGATTGGCGTTGGACGACCAACGAACGGTATGTCAGTTCCTGACTATGTACTACAACGCTTTTCAAAAGAAGAAATGGTTACGATGGAAAAGGTGATTGAGCACTCTGCTAGAGCTGTCGAAGCTTTCATTGAGTCATCACGATTTGATCATGTCATGAATGAATATAATGGTGAAGTCAATTGAAATCAATGATTACAGATTATATAAGTGAAGATAAACGTTTTCAGGAATTAGATGACGTTTTTGGTCAAGATAACATATTAGTTACGGGATTATCCCCTTCTGCTAAAGCGACAATTATCGCTGAAAAGTATCTTAAAGATCATAAGCAATTGTTACTCGTAACGAATAATTTATACCAAGCGGACAAAATTGAAGCAGACCTTTTACAATACGTTGATGGTTCTGAAGTGTATAAGTACCCAGTACAAGATATTATGACTGAAGAATTCTCAACACAGAGTCCTCAATTAATGAGTGAACGTGTGAGAACATTGACGGCGCTAGCCCAAGGCGTGAAAGGGTTATTTATTGTGCCATTAAATGGTTTCAAAAAATGGTTAACCCCTGTAGAAATGTGGCAGAGTCATCAAATGACGCTTAAAGTAGGAGAAGACATAGATGTCGATGCATTTCTAAACAAATTAGTGAATATGGGCTATCGCAGAGAAAGTGTGGTTTCTCATATTGGGGAATTCTCACTACGTGGCGGTATCATCGATATTTATCCACTTATAGGTACGCCTGTAAGAATAGAATTATTTGATACAGAAGTCGATTCAATTAGAGACTTCGATGTTGAAACGCAGCGCTCTAATGAAAATATTGAAGAAGTCGAAATCACTACTGCGAGTGACTATATCATTACAGATGAGGTTATTCAGCATTTACAGACACATCTAAAAGAAGCGTACGAACATACACGTCCTAAAATTGAAAAATCTGTGCGTAATGATTTAAAAGAAACGTATGAAAGTTTCAAATTATTTGAATCTACATTCTTTGATCATCAATTATTACGACGTTTAGTTGCGTTTATGTATGAACAACCATCTACAATTATTGATTATTTCCGAGATGATGCGATTATCGCAGTAGATGAATTTAACCGTGTGAAAGAAACGGAAGAGACATTAACAACAGAAGTGGATGACTTTATTGGCAACTTAATTGAGAGTGGAAATGGGTTTATCGGACAAAGTTTCATGAAATATGATGGTTTCGAAACATTACTTGAAAAGCGTCCCGTGGCCTATTTCACATTATTCACATCCTCCATGCAAGTGCCGCTAGAACATATTATTAAATTCTCATGTAAACCTGTTCAGCAATTCTATGGTCAATACGACATCATGCGTTCAGAATTTCAAAGATTTATTCATAATGACTATACAATTATGGTACTTGTGGAGACGGAAACGAAAGTTGAACGTATTCAATCCATGTTAAATGAAATGCACATTCCGACGGTCTCTCATATCCATGAAAAGGTTGATAGCGGACAAGCCATCGTTACAGAAGGTAGTTTGTCTGAAGGCTTTGAATTACCTTACATGCAATTAGTGGTGATTACGGAGAGAGAACTTTTCAAGACAAAACAAAAGAAACAACGTAAGCGTACCAAAACGCTATCGAACGCTGAAAAGATCAAATCTTATCAAGACTTAAACGTAGGAGACTATATCGTTCACGTACATCACGGGGTTGGACGTTATTTAGGTGTTGAAACGCTTGAAGTAGGCGATACACATCGTGATTATATTAAATTGCAGTATAAAGGTACTGACCAATTATTCGTGCCTGTAGATCAAATGGACCAGGTTCAAAAATATGTTGCTTCTGAAGATAAATCCCCAAGATTAAACAAATTGGGCGGCACAGAATGGAAGAAGACGAAAGCCAAAGTTCAACAAAGTGTTGAAGATATTGCAGATGAATTGATAGACCTTTATAAAGAACGTGAAATGTCGGTGGGTTACAAATATGGGGAGGACACTGCAGAACAATCAGCATTTGAACATGACTTCCCATATGAGTTAACACCTGACCAAGACAAATCAATTGAAGAAATCAAGAGCGATATGGAACGTGAACGACCTATGGATCGTTTATTATGTGGTGATGTTGGTTATGGTAAGACGGAAGTTGCTGTGCGTGCAGCATTTAAAGCAGTGATGGAAGGGAAACAAGTGGCCTTTCTTGTTCCTACTACCATTCTGGCTCAACAGCATTATGAGACGCTGATTGAACGTATGCAAGACTTCCCTGTTGAAATTCAGCTTGTGAGTCGTTTCCGTACTACGAAGGAAATTAAAGAGACGAAAGAAGGCTTGAAATCTGGATACGTGGATATCGTGGTCGGTACTCATAAATTGCTCGGCAAAGATATCCAGTATAAAGATTTAGGTCTACTCATTGTCGATGAAGAACAACGATTCGGTGTACGACACAAAGAACGCATTAAAACGCTCAAAAAGAACGTGGATGTGCTCACTTTAACGGCGACACCTATACCAAGAACCTTGCACATGAGTATGTTAGGCGTTCGTGATTTATCTGTTATCGAAACGCCACCGGAGAACCGCTTCCCTGTCCAAACTTATGTGTTAGAACAAAACACTAACTTTATTAAAGAAGCATTAGAACGTGAATTGTCTCGTGATGGGCAAGTGTTCTATTTGTATAACAAAGTTCAATCTATTTATGAAAAGCGCGAACAACTGCAAATGCTAATGCCAGATGCTAATATTGCGGTTGCGCATGGTCAAATGACTGAACGTGATTTAGAAGAGACAATGCTTAGTTTCATCAACCATGAATATGATATCTTGGTTACAACAACGATTATTGAAACAGGTGTGGATGTTCCTAATGCCAATACACTGATTATCGAAGAAGCTGACCGTTTTGGTCTTAGTCAACTGTATCAACTTAGAGGACGTGTAGGACGTTCAAGTCGAATCGGGTATGCTTACTTCCTCCATCCAGCTAACAAGGTCTTAAATGAAACAGCTGAAGAACGTCTACAAGCGATTAAAGAATTTACTGAACTTGGTTCTGGCTTTAAAATCGCAATGCGAGATCTCAATATTCGTGGCGCTGGAAACTTACTAGGTAAACAACAGCATGGCTTTATCGATTCAGTTGGTTTCGACTTGTACTCACAAATGCTTGAAGAAGCGGTTAATGAAAAGCGTGGCATTAAAGAAGAAACACCAGATGCGCCAGAAGTAGAAGTGGAACTGAATCTCGACGCTTATTTGCCAGCTGAATATATACAAAATGAACAAGCTAAAATTGAAATTTATAAAAAATTGCGTAAAGTTGAGACCGAAGATCAATTATTCGATGTTAAAGATGAACTTATCGACCGTTTCAATGATTATCCAGTTGAGGTGGAACGTCTTTTAGATATTGTTGAAATTAAAGTACATGCCCTCCATGCGGGTATTACATTGATTAAAGATAAAGGCAAGACAATTGAGGTATCGCTTTCTACAAAAGCTACTGAAAATATTAACGGCGAAGAACTATTCAAACAGTCGCAACCACTAGGTAGAGCCATGAAAGTAGGCGTTCAAGATAACGCAATGCGCGTGACGCTTACTAAATCTAAACAGTGGCTAGATAGCTTGAAATTCTTAGTTAAATGTATCGAAGAAAGTATGGCGATTGAAGATGAAGCGTAAATCACAGCCTAAAACAGCGTTTAATGGTGTCATCATACTGACGTTAGCGCTCATTATTGTTAAAGTTTTGAGTGCCATTTATCGTGTGCCATATCAGAATGTACTTGGAGATCAAGGATTATATGCATATCAACAGGTCTATCCCATCGTGGCATTAGGTATGATTCTGTCCATGAATGCGATACCGAGTGCCGTCACTCAAGTTTTAGGTGTCAATAGCTCTATTTCGACTTATTCGAAAGTGATGTTACGTTTGCAATATGTTGGATTTGCCATATTTGTCGTCATCTTTATTTGTGCACATCCTATTGCGGTTTGGATGGGTGATGACAGATTAACGCCAATGTTAAGAATGGCGAGTTTTAGCTTTATATTCATTGGTATCTTAGGCGTGTTGCGTGGATTTTACCAGACGAAACAAGAGATGAATATCCCAGCTATTTCCCAGGTAATAGAACAATTCATTCGGGTTGGCTTAATTATTATTGCGATTGTCTTATTTTCTCTTCATGGCTGGTCAGTTTACCAAGCAGGGACATTAGCAATTCTGGCTTCATCTATTGGGTTTTTAGGTTCCATGCTTTATTTAGTGCTGACGCGTCCATTTTCCTTAAAATTAAAGCACAACACAGTGCATGTAAATTGGCGACAATTATTCGTATCTATATTAATCTATGCATTGAGCCAACTTATCGTCATCTTGTGGCAAGTTGTCGATAGTTTCACTGTTATACACACGTTACAAGTGAGTGGGCTCTCGTTTAAAGAAGCCATCCAGCATAAAGGTATATATGATAGAGGTGCATCCTTTATCCAAATGGGCTTAATCGTCACAACAACATTTAGTTTCGTGCTCATACCTTTAATCACTGAAGCTATTCAACATCGTAATGATATTCATAAGAATCGCTATGCGAATGCATCAGTAAAGATTACTGTGTTGATGAGTTCGGCAGCGGGAATTGGCTTAATCAATTTGCTTCCACTGATGAATCGTGTCTTTTTCAAGAACAATGCACTCACTGCAACACTAAGCGTCTATATGGTTACAGTAATGTGTGTATCACTCATTATGATGAATATTGCGTTGTTACAAGTGTTAAATCATATACGACCTATATTGATTGGCATTACACTTGGATTGATGTCTAAAGCTATTTTAAATGTTATATGCATCAGTCAATTTGGTATTTTGGGTGCCAGTTTAAGCACCGTGCTATCGCTATTTATATTTGTGGGTGTGTTACAAATAGAAGTATTGAAGTATTATCGTTTTAGTCAGATGCGCTCGTTTATTATTAAATTAGTAGGTGGCATGGTTGTTATGAGTGTAGCTGTGCAAGCGGTAATGTTCTTGATTCCGAGTCACGGACGAATGATGGGATTGATTGAATTATTCATCGGTGCTTTCGTAGGAATTGGCATTCTGATTATATATATCATGATGTTTGATGTATTAAGCTATAAAGAGTTGAAATATTTACCTTTTGGAGATAAACTTTATCATTTTAAGAAAGGAAGACGTTCATGAGTCACACTATTACAATTGTTGGTTTAGGTAATTACAGTATTGATGATTTACCGCTAGGCATTTATCGCTTTTTAAAAAATAAACCCAAAATCTATGCGAGAACTTTAGATCACCCCGTGGTCGAAGAACTGAAGAAAGAACTTCACTTCGAAAGTTTTGATGATATTTATGAGGATAATGCAACTTTCGAAGAAGTGTACGAAACGATTGTGAATGAATTGATACAACGTGCACAATTCGAAGATATTGTTTATGCAGTTCCGGGTCATCCTCGCGTGGCCGAGACGACGACGGCAAAGTTGATCGAATATAGTCAATCGCATGATGATATTAATGTAGAAACTTTGGGTGGTAAAAGCTTTATCGATGATATCTTTGAAGCGGTAAATGTGGACCCTAACGATGGCTTTACGTTGTTAGATGGCACAGCTTTAGAAGAGTCAATGCTGAATATACGCACACATACGATGATTACACAAGTGTATAGTGCAATGGTGGCGGCTGATCTGAAGTTAACGTTGATGGAACGCTACCCTGACGATTGGGAAGTGAAGATTGTGACAGGTGCGCATAGTGGTGGTTCTCAAGTAATTACATGCCCACTTTATGAAATTGATCATCATGAAAATGAATTCAATAATCTTACAAGTTTATACATTCCTAAAGTGAACGATGATAAAGCATTTTATCAAGACTTTGACTTTGCGGTACAAACAATTGATTTACTTGTAGATGACGAGAAAGGTTGTCCTTGGGATAAAATTCAAACGCATGAAACACTTAAACGGTATTTGTTAGAAGAAACGTTTGAATTATTCGAAGCGATTGACAATGAAGATGATTGGCATATGATAGAAGAGTTAGGTGACATCTTACTACAAGTCTTACTCCACACAAGTATTGGCAAAAAAGAAGGTTATATGGATATCAAAGAAGTCATTGAAAGCCTTAATGCCAAGATGATCCGTCGTCATCCTCATATATTTGGAGAAGCACAAGCTGATTCTGTGGAAGACTTAAAAGAGATTTGGTCTGCAGCGAAAGATAAAGAAGGCAAAAAGCCTCGTGTGAAATTCGAGAAAGTATTTGCAGAGCATTTCTTGAAGTTGTATGATGAAACCAAAAATAAACACTTTGACGAAGACGCCCTCAGAAATTTTTTACAACAAGGGGAGAATCAATCATGAGATTAGATAAATATTTAAAGGTTTCACGACTTGTTAAACGACGTACGTTAGCTAAAGAAATTAGCGATCAAGGTCGTGTAACTGTAAACGGAAATGTAGCGAAAGCAGGAACTGATGTTAAAGAAAATGATGAACTCGTCATTCGCTTTGGCCAGAAGTTAGTTACTGTTAAAGTTACGGGTTTAAATGAACATGCTACAAAAGAAAACGCAAAAGGCATGTATGAATTAATTAAAGAAGAACGCATTAATGAAGCGTGAAATGTACAAGGAGGTGACAAGCAATGAGTAATAAAGTAGAGAATATAGGCAATCAGTATACCTCACAAGAAAATAAGAAAAAGCAGCGTCAAAAAATGAAAATGCGTGTCGTACGTAAACGTATTGCTGTATTTGGTGGCATACTTTTAGCAGCTATACTGATTTTAATCGTGTTGCTTGTCATTCAAAAGCATAGTAACGATCAAGATGCGGTTGAAAGAAAACATAAAGAAGCCCAATTCCAAAAACAACAAGATGAGGAAATTGCTCTAAAAGAGAAATTAAATAACTTAAATGATAAGGATTATATAGAAAAAGTAGCTCGAGATGACTATTATTTAAGTAATAAGGGCGAAGTTATATTTAGATTACCAGGTGACAATAAATCCTCTAAATCTAAATCATCCGATGATGACGATAACTAGGATGATAAAATAATCTGATTATAGCATTGTTAAATTACGCGAACAGGAATATAATAAGAATAAAATCGAATCTAACCAGGAGGATTTATTTAGAAAATGTCAATCGAAGTAGGAAACAAGCTTAAAGGTAAAGTTACAGGTATCAAAAAATTTGGTGCATTTGTAGAATTACCTGAAGGAAAAAGTGGTTTAGTACATATCAGTGAGGTTGCTGACAATTACGTTGAAAATGTTGAAGACCACTTATCAGTTGGTGACGAAGTTGAAGTAAAGGTATTATCAATCGCTGATGACGGTAAAATTAGTCTATCGATTAAAAAAGCTAAAGATCGTCCTCGTAAACCTCACCATAATAATAAATCTAATCATGGAAAGCCAGTTCAAAAAACTGAAGACTTTGAGAAGAAATTAAGTAACTTCCTAAAGGATAGTGAAGACAAATTAACTTCAATCAAACGTCAAACAGAGTCACGTCGTGGCGGTAAAGGTTCAAGACGTTAATATAAAATAGATTTAGACATACATCGAGCCATATTTAATACAATGAATAATGGTGGATAAGAACAAAATGTGGTGGCCATCAAAGAGAGATGTTGGTCGGTGATTGAACACATGTATCACTCTTACGGGGTGGGACGACGAATTCAAATATAACTCTTTTGAATTCTCGCCCACTCCTATTTTATTTTCGAAGTGAGGTGAGATAATGGAGCTTAACACAGAAGGATGGTCTAAAGATGCGCACTTAGTGGTTGCTGTTTCAACAGGGGTTGATAGCATGTCTTTATTACATAGTTTGTTGCATGATTATCATAATACATATCGCAAACTAACTTGTGTTCATGTGAATCACGGTTTGCGTCATCAATCTGTTGAAGAAGAACAGTTTCTTAAAGATTATTGCAGAGCGCATCATATTGAATTATATGTGAAACATCTCGATTTATCTCAAATAGTAGAAAAGGGTAATAGTATTCAGCATGAAGCAAGGCAACGCCGGTATGATTGGTTTGGTGAAATCATTCAAAAAATCGATGCTGATGCCTTGTTAACAGCACACCATCTTGATGATCAGCTTGAAACGATTTTTTATCGTTTACTAAGTGGTCGATCTACTCGTAGTGCTTTAGGTATGTCACTCATATCAAATTATAAACATTATCGTGTTTGTCGTCCTTTATTAGAAGTATCAAAAGAGGACATTTTAGCTTACCAACATTCGAACACTATTCCTTACTTTGAAGATGATTCCAATCAAGACACGAAATATGTGCGGAATGATATTAGACAGCGAATCCTTCCGACAATCAATCGCAATCCATTTCTCGATACACATCATTTGTTGAGGTTAAAGGACTGGCATGACAATGAATTACAGTTATTAAATGAATATGCGCAACATTTTATCACTCACTTCGTATTTGAAAATAAAGACGAGATGGGCTATTCATTTTCAAGGGAAGCCTTTAATACACTCAATTCAAATGTTAAAACAATAGTAATGGATCAACTATTTGAAAATTTGAAACTTCACTTTGCAATACCTCAAAAAACATACGATGAATGGTTTCAACAATTTCAAAATAACAAATCTCAATTTAATATAGATGTTACAGAAAAATGGATAATTCAAATTGCATATGATACATTAATAATAATGGCTAAATCAGTAGACAGAGAAAATAGCATAACAAGTATTACGATAGAACAGCCAGGTACATATCGATTCAATGGCTATAAAATTGATATTAATCAACACTTACCTGAGACGTCATACCCTCTAAAAATTCGAGTGAGACGTCATGGTGATGTGTTTAAACTCAACGGTAAAAAAGGGCATAAAAAAGTAAGTCGTTTGTTCATAGATCAAAAAATTATCGCTGATGAACGAGAGCGTATACCTGTAGTGGTTGATAATTCTAATGAAATCTTAGCTATAGGGTGCTTATATGTCCATGAGCGTTTTAAAGACTTAATAATGATTACGGATAATGGAGATGAATAATAATGCATAACGATTTAAAGGATGTTTTATTAACAGAGGAAGACATTCAAAATATTTGTAAAGAATTAGGTGAAAAGATTACAGCAGACTATCAAAATCGTCCGCTTGTATGTGTAGGTATTCTTAAAGGATCAGTCATGTTCATGGCAGATTTAATCAAACGTATCGATACACATTTATCCATCGATTTTATGGATGTTTCAAGTTATCACGGAGGTACAGAATCAACGGGTGAAGTTCAAATTATAAAGGATTTAGGTTCATCAATTGAAAATAAAGATGTACTGATCATTGAAGATATTTTAGAAACAGGAACAACATTAAAATCTATAACTGAGTTATTACAATCACGTAAAGTTAAGTCTTTAGAAATTGTAACACTACTTGATAAACCAAATCGTCGTAAAGCGGATATAGAAGCGAAATACGTTGGTAAAAAAATCCCAGATGAATTTGTTGTTGGTTACGGCTTAGATTATGGGGAATTATATAGAAACTTACCGTATATTGGTACGTTAAAACCTGAAGTTTATTCTAAATAAATGTATGGGTGGAACCTAAGTGAATACAAGCACTATTGATTTGCGTATTGCGTACATTATAACTATGCGTGTCGCTAGATATAGTGTAGACTCGATTTATACGCTATAGGTCCTTTTTGAAGTGAGTCGTATTTGTCTTTACATGATAAATGAATAAGATAGCAAAATTTAAAGAAATATATAGTTGGAATTGACTAAAATTGAAGAATCAATACGAAAGTTGAAATACTAGCCTGTCTAAGAAGTATTGTGTTACAATTTTTGTTAGTTTTATTATTGGAAGTAGGAGGAAATGACGCATGCAGAAAGCTTTTCGCAATGTGCTAGTTATCGCAATTATAGGCGTTATTATATTTGGGGTATTTTCGTTCTTAAACGGTAATGGAAATATGCCTAAACAACTTACATACACTCAATTTGTTAATAAGTTGGATAAAGGCGATTTAAAATCTTTAGAAATCCAACCTGAACAAAATGTATATATGGTAAGTGGTAAAACTAAAAGTGGTGACGATTACTCATCAACAGTTTTATATAACAATGAAAAAGACTTACAAAAAATTACAGACACAGCTAAGAAACAAGATGGTCTGAAATTTACAGTTAAAGAAGAAGAAAAACAAAGTGTCTTTGTTAGTATTCTAACAACACTGATTCCAGTATTAATCATTGCATTATTATTTATTTTCTTCCTTAGCCAAGCCCAAGGTGGTGGCGGCGGAGGTCGTATGATGAACTTTGGTAAATCTAAAGCTAAAATGTACGACAGTAATAAACGTCGCGTTCGTTTCTCTGATGTTGCAGGTGCTGATGAAGAGAAACAAGAATTAATCGAAATTGTAGATTTCTTAAAAGATAATAAGAAATTTAAACAAATGGGATCTAGAATTCCTAAAGGTGTCTTACTTGTTGGACCTCCAGGTACAGGTAAAACATTATTAGCACGTGCGGTTGCAGGGGAAGCTGGCGCACCATTCTTCTCTATCAGTGGTTCTGACTTCGTAGAGATGTTTGTTGGTGTTGGTGCAAGCCGTGTTCGTGATTTATTCGAAAATGCTAAGAAAAACGCACCATGTATCATTTTTATTGATGAAATTGATGCAGTAGGTCGTCAACGTGGCGCTGGTGTAGGCGGCGGTCATGATGAACGTGAACAAACGCTTAACCAATTGTTAGTTGAAATGGACGGCTTTGGGGAAAATGAAGGCATCATCATGATTGCTGCGACAAACCGTCCTGATATCTTGGACCCAGCCTTATTACGTCCTGGTCGTTTCGATAGACAAATTCAAGTTGGACGTCCGGATGTTAAAGGTCGTGAAGCAATTCTTCACGTACACGCTAGAAACAAACCACTTGATGAAACAGTTGACTTGAAGGCAATTTCTCAAAGAACACCTGGTTTCTCTGGTGCTGATTTAGAAAACTTACTTAACGAAGCATCATTAATTGCTGCTCGTGAAGGTAAAAATAAAATTGACATGCGTGACATTGAAGAAGCAACAGACCGTGTAATTGCAGGTCCAGCTAAGAAATCTCGTGTTATTTCTGAGAAAGAACGTAATATTGTTGCACATCATGAAGCAGGGCATACTATTATTGGTATGGTGCTTGATGAAGCAGAAGTCGTGCACAAAGTAACAATCGTCCCTCGTGGACAAGCTGGTGGTTACGCGATGATGTTACCGAAACAAGATCGCTTCTTAATGACTGAGCCAGAATTACTAGATAAAATTTGTGGTTTACTTGGTGGACGTGTTTCTGAAGATATCAACTTTGGCGAAGTATCAACAGGTGCTTCAAATGACTTTGAACGTGCAACACAAATTGCCAGATCAATGGTTACTGAATATGGTATGAGTAAGAAACTCGGACCGTTACAATTCTCTAGTAGTAGCGGTGGCCAAGTATTCCTTGGAAAAGATATGCAAGGCGAGCCTAATTACTCTGGTCAAATTGCTTATGAAATTGATAAAGAAGTTCAACGTATCGTTAAAGAACAATACGAACGTTGTAAACAAATCTTATTAGAACATGAAGAACAACTTAAACTGATTGCTAAGACATTGCTTACTGAAGAAACATTAGTTGCAGAACAAATCCGTTCATTATTTAACGAAGGTAAATTACCTGAAGTTGATTATGACGCTGCAAAAGTAGTTAAAGATGAAGATACAGATTATAGTGATGGTAAATATGGCAAATCTTACGACGATATTCGTAAAGAACAACTAGAAGAAGGCCATAAGGAAGAAGAACAAGATCGTAAAGAAGATCGTGAAATCGATAAAGAAAGACGTCAACAAGAAGATCGTGATCGTTCAGGAAGCGAATCAGACCATGATTCTGATTCAGAAGCGACTGGACATGAACAATCACCAAATATCGATAAACCATATGATCCAAGTAATCCTGATAACAGACATTAGTTAAGTTGAATTAAGTCTCTTTCTACTCATTCAATCATTGAAGTAGGAAGAGGCTTTTTTTAGTGTGAGATGATGCTCAGTGTGGAATGATAGAAACGTAAGGTATTTCGAAGGTATGCTTGTTTAAAATTAATCATAATGAGGTAGGCTTATTTGATTTATTTCGGGCTACTCGAATGTTTATTTTCAAAATGAGCAACACATTTCATATTACTAAACAACAGATGTATAATAGTCAATCAGTAATGAATTTAAAAATAAAACTTATGAAATAGATTAAAAATTAAAAGGAGAATGACAAATGACACATGATTATATCGTAAGAGGATTGGCATATGATGGCGAAATCAGAGCCTATGCAGCAATCACTACAGAATCTGTGCAAGAAGCACAAACTAGACACTATACGTGGCCTACAGCATCAGCTGCAATGGGACGTACGATGACTGCAACAGTTATGATGGGTGCAATGTTAAAAGGCGATCAAAAGTTAACTGTTACAGTAGACGGCAAAGGACCAATAGGACGAATTATCGCAGATGCAGACGCAACAGGAAACGTACGTGCATATGTCGACCATCCACAAACACACTTCCCACTTAATGCGCAAGGTAAGTTGGATGTGAGTCGTGCAGTAGGTACTGATGGCTCAATTCAAGTGGTTAAAGATGTAGGAATGAAAGACTATTTCTCAGGAGCAAGTCCGATAGTATCCGGTGAACTTGGAGATGACTTTACTTATTATTATGCTACAAGTGAACAAACACCATCTTCAGTTGGATTAGGTGTTCTAGTTAACCCTGATAACTCAATTAAAGCTGCAGGAGGTTTTATTATCCAAGTTATGCCTGGGGCTAAAGATGAAACAGTGACGCGTTTAGAGAATGCAATTAATCAAATGCAACCAGTTTCTAAGTTAATTGAACAAGGATTAACACCTGAAGGTATTCTTAATGAAGTTCTAGGAGAAGATAATGTTCAAATCTTAGATACGATGCCTGCACAATTTGAATGTAATTGCAGTCATGAAAAATTCTTAAACGCGATCAAAGGCTTAGGTGAAGCAGAAGTACAAAGTATGATTGATGAAGATCATGGTGCTGAAGCAGTTTGTCATTTCTGTGGTAATAAATATCAATATAGTGAAGGCGAATTAGAAGATTTATTAGCGACAATGAAGTAAGTATGACGCTAAATGGGATTGAATAATAGCTGAAAAGTATGTTTAGGGGAGATAGTTGAACCCATGAAATTTAAGATTGACGTTTTCGATATCACCAATTTGACGGTATCGTAGTAGTTAATCTTCATTCATGGTTCAGTTATCTCCTTACGTTTAATTTGATTTCTGTAGGGAAAAATTCTAATGTATATGTTAAGTATAGGTTTTTTATTGAGGACAAGACAATTCTGTTTCTCTTTTTAGAAAATTCTGATAGAATAAATCTATATCCGATAGGAAAACTAAGTTTTATAATTATATAACAAAAAGGAGTGTTTTTAATGGCACAAAAACCCGTAGATAACGTTACACAAATTATTGGTAACACACCTGTAGTTAAATTAAGAAACGTAGTTGATGAAGACGCAGCAGATATTTATGTCAAATTAGAATATCAAAATCCAGGTGGCTCAGTTAAAGACCGTATCGCATTAGCAATGATTGAAAAAGCCGAACGCGAAGGTAAAATTAAACCTGGCGACACAATTGTAGAACCAACAAGTGGTAACACAGGTATCGGTTTAGCATTTGTATGTGCAGCAAAAGGTTATAAAGCTGTCTTCACAATGCCTGAAACAATGAGTCAAGAGCGTCGTAACTTATTAAAAGCTTATGGTGCAGAACTTGTATTAACTCCAGGGTCAGAAGCAATGAAAGGTGCTATTAAAAAAGCGAAAGAACTTAAAGAAGAACACGGCTATTTCGAACCTCAACAATTCGAAAACCCTGCTAACCCTGAAATCCATGAACTTACAACTGGTCCAGAATTAGTAGAGCAATTTGAAGGTAAAGAAATTGATGCTTTCTTAGCAGGTGTAGGTACAGGTGGTACACTTTCAGGTGTTGGTAAAGTCTTAAGAAAAGAATATCCTAACGTTCAAATCGTGGCGATTGAACCAGAAGCTTCTCCTGTATTAAGCGGTGGCGAACCTGGTCCACATAAATTACAAGGTTTAGGTGCAGGATTCGTACCTGATACACTCAACACTGAAATTTATGATAGTATTATTAAAGTTGGTAATGAGACTGCAATGGATATGGCTCGTCGAGTAGCTAAAGAAGAAGGTATCTTAGCTGGTATTTCTTCAGGTGCTGCAATCTATGCTGCTATCCAAAAAGCAAAAGAATTAGGTAAAGGTAAAACAGTTGTAACAGTATTACCAAGTAATGGTGAACGTTACCTATCTACTCCTTTATATTCATTTGATGACTAATATTAAATAATTAAAGTTATATATATAGACGAAGATGTTGGCTAAGTTGCTATGATATCGATGTATTTTGAACATTGATATTGTAAAGACTGATTGGCCCTGCATCTTCGTCTTTTTTGTTATTGTGAAAACATATCATGTTCTGTAATTTTATATTTTTAATTAAAAATGAAAAATATACTCAAAAGCGTAGTCTATGAATGATATGATTGATAGTAAGTCGTGTAGTATTTGTATTTTAATTTTCAAAATTAAGAAAAATACATATACATCTACAAATAAAGTTATAAATTAGAAAAAAGGTGAAGCAAATGGCGAAAACAAAAATTATGGGCATACTGAACGTCACGCCTGATTCATTCTCGGATGGAGGTCAATATAATTCGGTTGATAAAGCGATTGAACGCGTCAAAGAGATGATGGATGAGGGCGTGGATATTGTCGATGTAGGCGGCGTTTCAACACGACCAGGCCATGAAGAAGTAACATTAGAGGAAGAAATGGAGAGAGTGATACCAGTTGTTGAAGCAATCTCACAATATGACGTACAAATCTCTGTAGATACATTTCGTAGTGAAGTTGCTGAAGCATGTCTTAAATTAGGTGCTTCGATCATTAATGATCAATGGGCTGGATTATATGATCCTAAAATGTTTAAAGTTGTAGCTCACTATGAAGCGGAAATCGTCCTAATGCATAATGGAGACGGACATAGAGATGACCCAGTTGTAGACGAAATGCTCATGTCGCTCATGGCTCAAGCTAACAAAGCAGAAATGGCTGGTATTCCTCAAGGAAAGATATGGTTGGATCCAGGTGTTGGATTTGCGAAAACGCGCGAAGAAGAAAATGAAGTAATGGCACGTTTGGATGAGCTTGTAGCGACTGAGTATCCTATATTACTAGCGACGAGTCGAAAAAGATTCATTAAAGAAATGATTGGTACGGATACCACGCCTTTAGAAAGAGATGAAGCAACAGCAGCAACGACTGCCTATGGTATAATGAAAGGTGTTAAAGCTGTTCGAGTTCATAACGTTCAATTGAATGCCCGTTTAGCTCAGAGTATGGATTTCTTAAAGGAGAATGAATATGAACGACATAATCTTTCTTAATGGTATGCGTTTTTACGGGTATCATGGAGTATTGCCAGCTGAAAATGAAATCGGTCAAGTATTCATTGTAGATGTTACTTTGAAAGTCGATTTGAAAGATGCAGGCCAATCAGATGATGTAGAAGATACAGTGAATTATGGAGAAGTGTTTGAAGATGTGAAGACTATCGTTGAAGGTGAGCCTTCTAAGTTAATTGAACATCTGGCTGAACGTATTGCAAAACGTATAAATTCACACTATAATCGTGTAATGGAAACGAAAGTTAGAATTACTAAAGAAAACCCACCCATCCCAGGCCATTATGACGGCGTTGGAATTGAAATAGTGAGGGAGAATTGCTAAATGGTTAAAGCTTTTTTAGGTTTAGGGAGTAACATTGGAGAACGTGAAGCTCAACTCGATGAAGCGATAAAGATTCTGAATAACTTTGAAGGTATTAAAGTGACTCAAGTCTCCGATATTTATGAAACTGAACCGGTGGGATATACTGAGCAACCTAACTTTTTAAATTTATGTGTTGAAATAGAAACGACATTGGCACCTCGCGAACTCTTGTCATGTTGCTTAGAGACCGAGCAACAATTACATCGTGTGAGAGTCGTACGTTGGGGGCCAAGAACTCTAGATGTAGACATATTATTATATGGCAATCAAATTATTGAAGAAGAAAATTTAACGGTACCACATCCGAGAATGAATGAACGTTCGTTTGTACTTATACCTTTGAATGATATTGCCTCAAATCAAATCGAACCTCGTTCCAATCAAACTATTGGAAATTTAGTAACGGCAGACGATACAGTTAAGAAGTATAAGAAATGAGAGATAAAGTAGAAATTGCTTTATTACATTTGCGCCGTCTTGTAGAATTAAAAGGTGAGAAGATTGGCGTTATGGAAATGAGAAATCATGCTTCATGGTATCTTAAGGGTGTCAAAGGTAACGGTCAAACAACTGAAGCTCTAAACGAAGCTGAAATCGAACCTGAAATAAGAGATGTTTTACAAAATTCCCAACAAGAACGCATGGAACAATCTATAGAAATACAAGAAGCTTAAAGGAGAGAAAGTTATGTCAGAAGAAATGAATGACCAAATGCAGGTCCGTCGTCAAAAACTACAAGAATTAATTGATTTAGGAATTGATCCGTTCGGACATCGTTTCGATCGTAGTGCGACTTCTAGTGAACTGAAAGCGCAATGGGATCAATACTCAAAAGAAGAATTACATGAAAAAGAAGACGAAAGTCACGTTGCAATTGCAGGTCGTTTAATGACAAAACGTGGTAAAGGTAAAGCTGGATTTGCTCATATTCAAGATCTATCAGGACAAATTCAAATATATGTAAGAAAAGATCAAGTTGGAGAAGAACAATTTGATATTTGGAAAATCGCTGACTTAGGTGACATCGTAGGTATTGAAGGTGTCATGTTTAAGACGAATACTGGAGAAATATCAGTTAAAGCTAAGTCGTTTACATTATTATCTAAATCATTACGTCCTTTACCAGATAAGTTCCATGGCTTACAAGATATTGAGCAAAGATATCGTCAACGTTACTTAGATTTAATTACAAATGAAGACAGTACACGTACATTCATTAATCGTAGTAAAATCATTCAAGAAATGCGTAATTATTTAAATAAACAAGGTTTCTTAGAAGTTGAAACACCTATGATGCATCAAATCGCTGGTGGTGCTGCAGCACGCCCATTCGTTACACACCATAATGCATTAGATGCTACGTTATATATGCGTATTGCCATTGAATTACACTTGAAACGTTTAATTGTTGGTGGTTTAGAAAAAGTTTATGAAATCGGACGCGTATTCCGTAACGAAGGCGTTTCTACTCGTCATAATCCGGAATTTACAATGATTGAATTATACGAAGCGTATGCTGATTATCATGATATTATGGATTTAACTGAAAGTATGGTCAGACACATTGCTCAAGAAGTTTTCGGTTCAGCTAAAGTTCAATATAATGGTGAAGAAATCGATTTAGAATCTTCTTGGAGAAGACTTCACATTGTAGATGCAGTTAAAGAAGCAACTGGAGTGAACTTCTATGATGTTCAATCAGACGAAGAAGCGGTTGCACTTGCTAAGGAACACGGTATTGAAATTACTGAAAACATGAAATATGGTCATATTTTAAATGAATTTTTCGAACAAAAAGTTGAAGAAACATTAATTCAACCAACATTCATTTATGGTCATCCAATTGAAATCTCTCCTTTAGCTAAAAAGAACCCAGAAGATCCAAGATTTACTGATCGTTTTGAATTGTTTATTGTAGGTAGAGAACACGCGAATGCCTTTACTGAACTTAATGACCCAATCGATCAACGTGAACGTTTCGAAGCACAACTTGTTGAGAAAGAGCAGGGTAATGATGAAGCGCATGAAATGGATGAAGATTACATTGAAGCGCTAGAATATGGTATGCCTCCAACAGGCGGTTTAGGTATCGGTATTGATCGTCTAGTCATGCTACTTACAGATTCACCATCAATCAGAGACGTATTATTATTCCCATATATGAGACAGAAATAATAAGTCTAACATTATGTTATATACAGCACTGGTCGCATTTATGTGATCAGTGTTTTTTTATTATGAAAGTCGACCTAATTAATAGAGGTGGTTAAGGAAATAGATGAAGTGAAAATACATATTCAAGTCATATGTTGTAGGTAATTGTTACTAGGTCGAAAGAGTTGTTTCGTTTCGATTGGTTAGTTATTGACTTATCTTTGTTGAAAAGACTGGTTATTTTCACAATAAAATATACAAATGCAGTATAAAATTGAAAATATTGATATAGATTTAGCTGATATCATGTGATAGAATATTACGAGTGAAAAGAAGCAAGTTATATAAAGAACTTTCCGACATTATTTTTTAAAAATGTTTATAAAAGTGTTGACTTGTTTGTCTGAATGAAGTAACATATAAAAGTCGTCAAAAACGAGCGCACTTGTTACGAAAATGTAAACGGAATTTTAACGGAGTGTAAAATTGACCGTTGCAAAGACTTTAAAAAGTGTGTATTATTAATAAAGTAAGTTAATTTTGTCTGGTGACAATGGCAAGGAGGTCACACCTGTTCCCATGCCGAACACAGAAGTTAAGCTCCTTAGCGCCGATGGTAGTCGGACTTACGTTCCGCTAGAGTAGGACGTTGCCAGGCAATATTATAAATCGGAGAATTAGCTCAGCTGGGAGAGCATCTGCCTTACAAGCAGAGGGTCGGCGGTTCGAACCCGTCATTCTC